>Ga0129327_10000039_pt1 | contig 64590 bp, 48 predicted proteins | sample CPBDNA_6_FD_111799 | JGI IMG/M metagenome (GOLD analysis project Ga0129327, IMG submission 111799) | Freshwater to marine salinity gradient microbial communities from Chesapeake Bay, USA - CPBay_Spr_31_0.8_DNA | ecosystem: Environmental > Aquatic > Marine > Coastal | place: USA: Chesapeake Bay... | reverse complement strand
TATTTATTAGCTACTTTTTCACTAATGACTATCGTGTTAGGGACTGTTAGCATTGTTGTTATATCTCCCTCAAGTAAAGGCAAATGAAACAGTTCAAATAGACTTTGGTCGGCATAAACAAACCCTTCCTCAAACTTATTTTTCTTATCTGTCGTTTTCCGCACCAAATTTGTCCCTGCACTGGCAAAATAAGGATTCAATCGGGCTGATTTAGTGATTTCAGGAATTTCTTCTACTAAAGCGACGGGTAAAGCAGGTGGTATTGCTGGGTTTTTACCTGTAAAATTGTTCAAATTTACATCCCGATAAACTCGATATAACTGTTCTACATTAGGGTGCTGTTGGTCGTAACTTAATTCATCTTTGATGTATAAAGCAATTAGCAAACAACATGCGATGCCTAACGCCAACCCTGTGATATTCACGGCGCTATAAAATTTTTGTCGCTTAATCTGTCGAAAGGCGGTTTTAAAGTTATTTCTAAGCATAATGGGTGTCGGGTTTAAATTTTTAATAGTGGATAATCGAAAAGAACGCAATACATCCCAAATAAATTGACGCCTGGCTATTTTGACGCCTTCTTTTTTACATCTCCGCTCAAATAATTCATAGGCGTCCCCCTGAATCTCCTCCAATAAATAAGGATGGCAAAACCATTCTAAAAAACGGTCAGCCCATTTCGGCGGTATAGGTGATTGTTGACTCATTAATGTAAAGTATTTAATCAGATTTTTTTTATCTGAGTAAATTATTATAATATCTTATTCTTCATTTTTTTTGCATAAGAATTCTGTTTCTCAGCGATACACTGAAAGGCTATCATCAAGTAACATTCCCGTTACTTGATGATTTTTGTAGTCTTCTAATTATGCCTTAACATGGAAATTATTAGGTAATGGGGTTTAAATTATCCAGTAACTTCCTTACTGGATAATAAAAGCCAACCTATTCCATAAAGCAAAATTGGTGCTTCCAAAATCAGGAATCTGATTCCAAAGTCGATTCCGTGTTTCTTTCAAGGTATTTAAAGCTGTTTGCCCCGCCTGCGTAATCGTAAATAAGCGTTTTCTACGCCCTCCCCTTTCCGCAGTAGCTTGACTCCAATCGGATTTAACAAACTTCTTATCTTCTAATCTCCGCAATGCTGCATGCACTGCACTAATATTCACCGAACGCCCTGTTTGTTGCTCCAATTCTCCCATAACCAATACCCCATAAGCATTTCCGTTAAGGATGGCTACTAGTAATAATATCAGTTCTTCAAATTCTCCAAGGTTGACTCTTTTCATGGTAAAATAGTATTGTTTACTGCTTTTGATTAAGTTTACAAAAGTAAAAGTAATAAATATGTTTCACTTTTGCAAACTTAATAGATACTTTGGTAGGAATGATAGGAGTAATTAGGAATAGTTGCAGGTATGAAAAAAGAAAATAATGTAGAAAAGAAATAATCTCCTACAAAGTCAACCAATAATTAAACTTCAAAACAAAACTCCGACTCTTTGGTCCAAATAAATCCTCAATCGCATAATTGTCGGTATACACAAAAAACAAATCAGACATGGGCGCAAATCGCCATTGAAAACGACTATTGATATTAAAATTATCTCGCTGAGTATTATACTGTAAAAAGGTCGTCCAAAATAAATTGGTGGCAAAATTGATTTCCATTCTCGCAGTAGCTAAAGTAAAATGCAAATTGCCGTATAATTCAGGTAGCCAAATATCGTTTCGTTCTAAACCTAGTGTAAAATTCCCCCAAGGTTGCGCTCGATAGGAAACACTTCCTCGATAAGTCAGTTTAGTCCCATTATAAAATTGTCCATAAACCACAAACATTTGGGTGTTTAATAGTTTTCGTACATCGGTATTAAATTGCACATTGAATTCGGTCATATTATATGCTTTGGCGGGCAAAGGAGTTTCTGTAATACCAAACGGAAAGAGTAAATCCACATAATTATTATTCAACCGAAAACGCAATTGACTGGTATTTTTGAAAAAGATAAAATGTCGTAGGCGAGTATACCATTCGGTTAATCCATTGGCATTATCATTGATATAAACAAAGTTTTCTGCCCCTGACCAATGGAAATTGACCTTTTTGCTATCTTTTGGATAAATGTAATAATTGAGCATATTCCCGATTTGCGTATAACCTACTCTAGTTGATTCGCCCGTCTCAGGATTAAAATTAACCAATCTGCCATTGAAACCCATATCGGCAAAGTAATTTTCGCCTAAATGCTGAACCGTCAGAAAAGTCCTAAAATTCTGCCCATCATAATCAAAACGTCCATATAAATGTTGGTTTTTATCGGTCAATCCATTTTTATAAGACTGCATTAAACCAATATTGGTTCGTATTTTTCCATCAGGCGTAGAAAAGTTAAATTCACCACCTAAGTTTCGCCCATAATTATTAGCAATACTTTCTTTATCTTGATAGGCTTGTCGATTCAAGAAAATGCCTTTTAAGGAAGACCGTTTCCAAAGTCTTTGCTGGAAAGTAACTGCACTATAATTTTGCCCAAAACGATTGTCTCCATCTTTGGTCTGCATATTAATCAAGCCGATTCTAGATTTTGAGCTGACATTCCCACTCAATCGAACCCCATACAAAATTGGAATAGGATTTCCGCCCGCATCTAAACCTATTCTACGGGAGTAAAATGGACGGTCGGCATATTGCCCATATTGATTAAATACATCCGCATTTTCTAGGAAAAACTGTCGGCGTTCTGGAAAGAAAATATTAAATCGTGTGAGATTTGTTACTTGTTGGTCTACTTCTACTTGAGAAAAATCTGGGTTAAAAGTCAAGTCTAAATTTAGCGTGGGGCTTAAAGCTATTTTAGCATCTGCTCCTACTGCAATATCTTCTTCTCTGCGAGTAGTCGGTTGGTTAAATTTGTCAGCTGATACTCTAGCATAAGGAATTAAGGCGATGTTCTTACCCACTTTCTGAGGCGCTTTGTCCCAGCTTAAATTTCCTAAGTAACCCAAGTCAAAAAAATTAAATTGACGAGGAACGGGCGACCAAACGTGGGTTTCATTCGTCCCTGGATCAAGTCGAACGAAATTAATTCCCCATTCGGTTAAATCGGTTTTAAAGCGAAGTGTTTTAAAAGGAATCGCTATTTCTACTGTCCATTTATCTGCTTCATTTTGCACCGCTACAAACCATTTATTATCCCAACTTTCATCTACAGAATTGCCAGACGCCCCTGAAATTAATAATTCGGATTGTGCCCCTTTGGCATTGACGGCAAAAGCATAGGCATTGGTTTGCTCGTTCACGGGATCAATGACGACTGCAAAGGCATCGCTTTCTCCAAAATTATCTCGTTTTAAGGTTTGAATCACATAATTTGGGTCATCCCAACAGACTGCCGATAAATACACAAATTTATCATCATAAGCCATTCGGACTTCTGTTTGCTTAGTGGCTTGTTCTCCATCGACTGGCGCTTGTTTCCAAAAATTGGTGGCAGGCGAAATTTCTTTCCATACGGATTCCTCCAATTTACCATCGACTTTTATTTGTGTTGTAATAGCTTGGATATTCAAGGAAACGGTAGGTGTTACTCCTTGTGCATTCAGAAAATGATGACCTAAAAGAAATAGAATAGCTAAGGTAATTTTTTTCATATTGTCAGAAATTGAATTCGATTTGTCCCAAAAATATTGAAATATGGCAGGAACTCCTTATAAATGACGAGAACGACCATTTTTTGATGGTTAATGTTGCTGCTTTTTTTTGAAATCTGTACAAAAACACTTTCTATTGTAGAAAAAAATTGACACTGAATTTATGCGCCGACTATTTAAACATTTTTTATTTTGGTTAATCATCATCCTTTGGACTAGTACGGTCTATCTTTCTAAAGAAACCGATGGATGGGAGTTTGTCTGGTTTAATTTAATTCGATTGCCTTTAATAATGATGGCAACTTATATCGTCATCTATATCTTATTACCCCAATTTATTTTCCAAAAAAAAGCTTATGCTAAATTTGCCAGTTATTTTATCCTACATTTTGTGGTGACTACCTTACTCGACCGTTGGTTAATTGGGTCTGAATTGATTGGAATTGTTCTACAAGATACTGGCTTAACTTATACTTTCTTTAATGAAATCCCCTTGATTCGCAATGCCTTTTTATTATTGTCCATTATAGGATTAGCTGCTAGTATTCGCATGTTTAATTTTTATCAAAAGGAAGATAAAGTGGTTACTAATAGTTTAGTAGAAACGATGCCCTTATCGATACAAAATGTAAAATCTACAATGAAATCAACTCCTTCCAAAATTATTAGGGATGAATTTTTATTAAAAAGCGGCACTATTACCCATAAATTAAATTGGACAGCAGTACTTTTTTTAGAAAAAGAGGAGAATTACGTTACTTACCATATCGCAGAAAAACGAATTTTACAACGCACAACGCTCAGTAAATTAGATTCAAGTCTACCGCCCTATTTTTGTCGAATCCATAGAAGTTTTGTCATTTCCTTAAAACAAATTGATAAAATAGAAAGAGATTTTTTGATTATTGGTGGGCATAAAATCCCAATTGGCAGGACTTATAAGGCTAGGTTCTCAGAAAGGATCGCTGAGTTTGACAACTTACGCAGCTAAATAATTCAGAATAAATTCTCCTGTATTAAAATATTATTTTCTACTCTTTTGCGGTTATAAAAAAGCTTGTTTTCACAACTTACAGCGTTGTGTTACTGTTGGTATTTCGAAAGTAAAACAACGCTGTGAGTTGTGCCAAAAAGTATGTAGAAGAAGGTATACTTATAGTCCTATTTTTAACTAATTAACCGCTGCTCTTCCACCATTTTTATCAACTCCGCAGAAGTGTGTATCCGCACACCACCTTCAATCCCTTGCGCTAATTGCACCATCGCCTTAGCCACCGTTTCCGCTTCAATTGGCGTATAAATACCCAATAATCCATCTGTGAAACGATTGACAATCGAACTAATTCCAATTGCCATTTTCTCACCAATTCTGGTTTCTTGGCGATTGCCTAATAATAAGGAAGGTTGTAAAATATGGGTCGCCCAAAAGGGTAATCTTTTGACTGCCTCCTCCAATTGCCCCTTCGTTTTAGGGTATAATAGAAAAGAATTTTTATCAGCGCCAACGGAAGACACCAATAATAATTGATTTGCCCCATTCATAACTGCATGTTTAGCCGCATTAAAGCTATAGTCAAAATCTACTTTAATGAAACCATCTCGACCTGATTTTGCCCGAGTCGTTCCTAAACAAATATATACATCGTTCCCTTTTATCTCCGAAGTCAATTCCTCCATTTTTTCAAAATCAAGCACAAATTGCTTCAGCTTTTCATGGGCAACAGGTAATTTTCTTCGACCAAAACTTCGTACTTCTATATAGGCTTCTTGCTGCAATAAGGCCCGCAAACAATGGCCGCCAATTAAGCCACTTGCGCCAAAAATAATCGCTGTCTTTTTATCTTTTAATATAGTCATTTAATTTTGGTCATTGGTTTATATCCCTAATAAGTCCTAAGGAAAAATCCATTTAAATCTTGTATAAATTAGCTGAATAAGTAGCAAATTCTCCTAATCCAATCCTGTGAATCTTGAATAATCATGTCATCATGTCAAGGATGTGCGGCAACCCAAACTTCTCCATCTTCAAAAAATTCTTTTTTCCAGATGGGAACCGTTTCTTTTAAGGTGTCGATTGCAAATTGACAAGCATCAAAAGAAGCCTTTCTATGTGGCGTTGCCACAGCAATTACGACCGCAATGCCCTCAATTGCCAAAGTCCCAATTCGGTGATGGATTGATATTTTTTCAATCGGCCATTGCTCACAAGCACGTTGGGCAATTTTGCGCATTTCAGAAATTGCCATGGGAACATAGGCTTCAAAATCTAATTGAATCACTTTTTTCCCTTTGGTTTGATTCCGAACCGTACCGATGAAAACATCAATGCCGCCACACGATGGATTGGTCACAAAATCAATACAATCTTGTGGCACTAAATCTTTATCTAATATTTGTATATCTATTTTTTCCAAGTATACTTCGTTTTTATTAACAACAAAATGGTCAAAAATCTATTTTTATTAAAAACTTCCTTTCACAAATGTACTCACCTTAAATCAGAAATATGGGCCGATTTTATGATTTACCTAAATTTGTTCAGTGGTTGATTGCTATTTTATTAATGCTTATTGGATTTCTACCGATGATGCCCATTATGGCAAAACCTTATGGCTTATTATTTTTGCCCATTTTAGCGCCCATTTTTAATCTAGTATCTGTCCCTTTCTTTCGGCTCATTGGCTATTATAAATACTTAACACCATTGGTACTCTCTACAGTTCAAACGGATAAGGAATATGATTTGCATAATGTATTCACCTTCGATTATTTGGTCAATTTCAAATGGGCAGACCGTGGTATAAAAGTACAAAAAATGCTTTTACAACATTATTTCAAAGCCCTTTTGGTGATTATTGAACGAATAGAAACTGGACAATTATCCCCTGAAGTTACGATTGTTGGCCATAGTTATTTTTTCAATGACCGAACGGCTCAAAAATTAGGATTCACCATAAGTAAAGCTAGTTCTTTTTGGGTGATTAATTCCTGTCTTCAATTTATTGAGTTGACTTATTTATATGCTTTTAGTCAAGGAAAATGGACCTTTCCTAAATTCTGGAAAGTGCAACGTGCAGAGATTTCAGGAACCGATTTATTAGCAAAAAAGAATTTTTTAGCAGGTTTGGTAAAAAAATTGGGTAAAGCCTAAAGATTTTATTAATTTTCTCTCAACAAATACACTTATTTTCTTTAAATCTATAAAATCCTGTCCTCTTGTGAATAGAAGAAATTTTGTTAAAAATAGCAGTTTAGCTATTTCTGCGCTCCCTCTTTTCCCTGCCTTAAATCATTTCAAGACCTACCGCATTGCTCTGATTGGAAGTGGCTGGTGGGGCATGAATATTCTGCGAGAAGCCATCGCCTACGGAAATTGTAAAATAGTGGCACTTTGTGATGTGGATAAAAGAGCCTTGGATACTGCCAAATCTGAAGTTGATAAATTAACCAATGACCAACCTAAAACCTATGAAGATTATCGAGTTTTATTAGCAACAGAAAAATTAGATATTGCTATTATTGGCACACCAGACCATTGGCATGCCTTACCTGCTATTGCGGCCATCAAGGCAGGGGCACATTTGTATTTAGAAAAGCCGATTGGGCATACCATTGGCGAAGGGCGGGCTATTTTAAATGCAGCTCGAAAATACGGAAAAACGGTGCAAATAGGCACTCATCGAAGAATATCGCCACATAATATAATGGCAATGGATTTTTTACGGTCTGGAATGGTCGGAAAAATACATCAAGTAAAATGTTTTGTCAATTATAATTGGGCTAAAGCAGGGCAAAAAATAGCGTCTACCGCTATTCCAGATGGATTAAATTGGGATATGTGGCTTGGTCCAGCGCCTTATCGAGATTATACACCTGGCATTCACCCTAAAGGATTTCGACAATATCTAGATTTTGCCAACGGGCAAATTGGAGATTGGGGCATTCATTGGTTTGACCAAGTGCTTTGGTGGACGGATGAAAAATATCCCAAGTCTATTTATTCCACAGGAAATCGTTATGTTCAAAATGATAATACAGACGCGCCTGATTCTCAATTAGCTATTTTTCAATTTGAAGATTTTACCCTCCAATGGGAACATAAATTATTTGCAAAAAATGAAAATGAAGGGCATAGTATTGGTTGCTATTTTTATGGTACTAAAGGCACTTTGCACCTCGGTTGGCGAGATGGTTGGTCTTTTTATCCTAAAAATAAAAACGCCGAAGTCATTCATCAACAGCCGACCTTAAATGCACCTGACCATCAAAACATCAAAGAGCTATGGGCTGATTTTATACAGGCTATTGAAAAGAATAGATTACCTGTTTGCGATATTGAAAAAGGACATTTAGCTACAAATATTAGTCATTTGGGAATGATTTCCTATAAAGTCGGTAGAAGTATTAATTGGGATGGTCTGAATGAAAAAATCATTGAGGATGCTGCGGCTAATGCTTTATTGAAACGGGAGTATCGAGGAGATTGGGAATATCCAAGTGAATAAGGATTGAATAAATAATAGAACACATAACAAAAATGGGCAATCATTAGCCACAATATCCGTGGAGAAAATAAATTTTTTAACACCCATGGATAACCTCCACGGATGTTTATCTTATTTAGTAACCATAGCCCTCTTAGGATTAAAAATTTGAAGCGTATCAAAAAATTAATAAAAATACTGCTCTGAAGGTCACGAAAAATCCAATTCAATTGTCAGTTAGTAAATCTTACATTAAAATTGACAATCATGAAAAAAGTACATTATTATTCAGGTCTATTTATTAGCATTTTTATCCTAATTCATTTTGGCAATCATCTATTCGCACTTATCAGCCCCGAAAAGCATATTGAAGTGATGGAAATCGCTAGATTGCTTTACAGAAATATTGTTTTTGAAATTTTACTCATCGGCGCTTGTATCACGCAAGTTATTGCAGGGATTAGCCTTTATCGCAACAAAAAGAAAAACCTACAAAATGGATTTGACCGTTTGCATGTCTACTCTGGTTTATACCTCGCTTTCTTTTTAACGCTTCATCCAATTGCCATTTTTGTCGGTCGGTATTATTTAGAAGTGGATACCAATTTTTGGTATGGTGCAATGGTCGTCAATTTATTTCCCATGCTCCTCTTTTATGTCCCTTATTATTTTTTAGGTGTATTTGCCTTTTTTACACATGTTGCTTGTATTCATCGACAAAAAGTAATGGCATTAGGTTGGAAGGTGTCTGCTGATAAGCATGCTAAATTTATTATGGCAGTTGGTGCTATCATTGGCTTACTAATTTTAGCAGGATTTACAGGCTTTTTTCAAGGTTTGTCTATTCCTGACGAATATCTAGAACTATTAAGCTAAAAGGTATATTATTATTTTTTATCTTTACCTTTATAGCAGGTGCAGCAGTTTATTTTCATAAAACTGCTACACCTACTCCCTTTTCCTTTTACCTAAGTAATTCGACAAAATTAAGGTAACAATTTTTACAGTTTTTACCACATAGTCATATAGTGAAAAACACATAGTAAACATAGTTTTACGAACTAAATACAACTATCTAATAAGTAAAACTATATGTACTATGTGAAAATACTATTGTGACTATGTGGTAAAAAAGAGGTTAGTTTATTTTTGCCCTAGAACTTACGAGACTAAAAAACAATGCGATTAAGCACCTTATTTCTACTTTGCAGTTACTGCACTATTTTTTTTATTACCTCCCTACAAGCAAAAGTTACCCACATTGATATTCAAAGTACTAGTCTTTATCAAAACGGTAAAAAGTTTGATAACATTGGTACTTATGATGTACTAAAAGGCAAAGTTTATTTTGAAATTGACCCTTTGGCAGCTATTAATCAAGCAGTCGTCGATATGCAATTGGCTAAAAGAAATGAAGCTGGAATGGTCAATTTTTCTGCGGATATTACTTTAATTATCCCAACTGATAAAAGCAAAATCAATGGTAGTTTAATCTATGAATTTAATAATCGAGGCGGCATGCTTTTGCCTTATGTGGATGCCGAAACCAATGCCCTTTTTAACAGAGGTTTCATTTTTGTTTCGACTGGATGGATAGGAGAATTATTACCTAATAAAAATAAATTAAGACTTTGCGCGCCCATTGCATATGGGGAAAATCAAAGCACCTTGACTGGCAAAATTCGGCAAGAAATTATTGGTCAAAAAGGAAAAAACAGACTAAATGTTAATGGTCTAGGACATGGAGCTTATGAACCAACTGGGCGAGGTCATAAAACCGCTACGCTGACTAAAAGAATGCGGGAATCAGACCCTAGGCAAGTCATTCCAATTGATAAATTTTATATCGAAAGTAGTTGGGATGCTTATCATTGTGAAAAAGATGGATTGCCTGAGGTTGAATTGATTTTAGAAGACAGTTTTGAAGCCAATTATATTTATGAATTGATTTATGAAGCTAAAAATCCTATTGTACAAGGACTTGGCTTTGCTGGTATTAGAGATATTATTTCTTTTTTACGGTACGAAAAAGGAGGTACCAATCCGCTTTTAGATTTTAGTAATCAGCCATTTATCAACCGTACCATAAGTTTTGGTATTTCGCAAAGTGGTCGAGCCATTCGACTATTTTTATACGAAGGCTTTAATGAAGACGAACAGGGACGAAAAGTATTTGATGGCGCTGTTCCAATGGTTGCAGGCGCAGGAATGGGCTTCTTTAATCATCGTTTTGCCTCCCCTACTCGCTTTAGTACACAGCGAGAAAGTCACCTTTTCCCAGCGGATGTTTTTCCTTTTACTTACAGTGAATCAACCCATTTATTTTCCAATAAAACAGATGGTATTTTAAAGAAAGCTATTGCTAAGAAAGTAGCTCCTAAAATTATGCATATCCAATCTTCTGCGGAGTATTGGCATCGTTCTGCTGCTTTATCGCATATTCGTCAACATCCTTTGGCAGATGACAAAATTCCAGAAAATGTTCGATTTTATGCCATTGTTGGACAACATGGTGCTGGAAATGGCATTCCTGAAAATAAAAAAGCAGGTAGCATAGCTATTAATCATACGAACTATTCGCCATTTGTTCGTACCTTAATCGTTGCGTTAGATGATTGGATAAAAACTGATAAAACACCCCCGCCAAGTGTTTATCCTACCTTTAAAAATGGTACTTTAGTTAACTGGAAAGCGCAATCGGTCGGTTGGCAATCTATCTCAAACATTAGTTATCCAACAGTCATTCAACAAGCTTATACTGCCAATTTTGGGGCTAATTTTTTGACGACTAAATTCATCACCCAACATCCGCCAATTATTAAAGAAACTTATCCAATTTATGTCCCCAAATTAGATGCCGACAATAATGAAATGGGCATGCTAAAAGTGCCTGCTGTGGCTGTTCCTACAGGCACTTATACAGGTTGGAATCTACGAACGCCGAAGATGGGCGCAGCTGGTGCATTACTACGGTTAACGGGCGGTTATATTCCTTTCTCTAAAACAAAAAAGAAACAACGTGCTAATAATGACCCAAGAAAATCTATTGAGGAACGCTATCCAAACTTTGAATCCTATTATTCTGCCTATAAAAAGGCTACTGACGACTTAGTTCAGCAAGGATATTTATTAGAAGAAGAGGTGAAAGGAATATTGGAATTAGCAGTTAAAAATAGAGGGTTAATCGAGTGATTTTTTGACAAGTTTATCAATTGTATAAAAGTAGTTCACAAATCTAAATTAAAAATTTAAAAGTAACAAAACAGTATTAACTTATTCATAATCAATTATTTATTACATTTTACATTTTTAGATTTTGAGATTTTTATTTTACATTTTCAATTTAAAATAAACTAACTGTCAACTAGTCATATAAATTTGTCGATTTTTTTAATAGGGAAATAGCCCTTAAACCAGCTACTTTTTTGCCTGCTTATTATACCCTTTCTCCCCAAACGGCATCAACTCTTCTAAGTATAATTCGGCTAAAACAGCTACTTCTTTGCCATAATCCTCTGTCGCACTTTTATACGCCAATTCTGCTACCACTTCATAGACAAAAGCAGTTTCGCCAAATTGATTCCACTCTTCTTGCAACCCTTTATTTCTATGGCTTCCGAACTTCAATTCTGTTAAATGACGCTTCCATTTGGAATGGCATATTTAGACCGCTATCTATCAATATTTTTCCATTGACTTGGTTTTTAATTTGGAAAACACCCATTGGGAATTTAGTCTCTTTGTATTGATTTTTTAGTTCTTTTTTAGTCATAGTTCTCTTGCTTTTAAAGTTTCATAGATACGGTGACTAATCTTCTCGGACAATAGCAGGAATACTCGCCGCTTTCAAAGATGGCCATATTGAAGCTAGTAAGCCAACGATAAAGACAATAATGGCCGTCCAAACAAAATCCAAAAATCTTATCTCAATTGGATAAGCCTCTACGATAAATCCCGGGCTAGGCACAATACCAAATTGTTTTTGTAAAAAATAAAGTAATAAGGCTAAAGCAAAACCTGCTCCCATACCAACTAAGGTTAGTAAAATACCTTCATTTAAAAAAATATTTCGGACTAGCTTATCAGAAGCGCCCATAGATTTCAAAATGGAAATATCTTTCTTTTTATCCATCACGACCATCCACAAAGCGCCCACCATATTAAAAGAAAAAAGAAATAAAATTAGACTCGTAACGGATGCCGTAATAAATTTTTCTACATTCATTACTTTATTAAAACTTTCATCTTGTTGGTAGCGGTCTTTGACAGAAAAATCAGGGCCTAAAATAGTCCGTATTTGGGTTAAGGTTTCTTCAGGTTCAATGGTCAGGTTTAATTTTATTTCTAAAAAACTAATTTCTTCCTTATAATTCATCAAGCTTTGGGCAAAACCTAAAGAAGACAAGACATATTTCTCGTCATAGTCTGGTTGAATACTAAAAACACCTCTAGGCACCGCTCGTCTTTCTCGAAATGGATTTGTTAAAGAACCTTTCCGTTTTGCCATATATACTTTTAATACATTTTCAGGGCTATCTATATTTACCCCTAACTTATTGCGCATCCCTCGTCCTAAAATAGCAAAATTAGCTGTTTCATTATTCAATAAATATTCTCCCTGTAAGGTAGAATCCACGCCTGTTACTTTATGAAAATTATTATCTACGCCTTTTAACGTCCCAAAGGTATTATTCTTTCGGTATTCAAACAGCGCAATTTCTTCTAGGGTTTTAGAAGTGTACAGCACTCCTGGTAACTCCTTAATTTTAAATAATTTAGCTTCATCTGGCACAAATACTTTTCCTTTCATGGGGGCTACCTTAACGTCGGGCGTAAAACTGCTACTCATGCTTTTTATCAAGTCGCCAAGTCCATTAAACACAGATAAAACAATAATTAAAGCCGCTGTTCCGATAGCTAAACCCAAAACAGTAATGCCTGAAATGATGTTAATCGCATTCGTTGAGCGCTTGGCAAAAAGGTAACGACGAGCAAATTTTATGGGTAAATTCAAAGTTAATTTTTACGATTGAATAATTGAATGCTGAATGTGCTGCCAAAAATAAGGAAATACCTTAACTTTATTGCTTCGCAAGGCACACAACTATAACTTTAGAAAAGGAATCTTTATTATTAGGGGAGAAGTCAGCTATCAGATAAAAAGACAAAAGATGTTGCAATTCTATTTTATCAACATACGGCTTCTAAACTTCTCAAAAGAAATACCATGGAGCAACGAGCAGTTATTTATACAAAATTTGGTCTTTTTGAATTAACTGGTAGCGAAAAAGGCATTGCTACCGTCCACCGATTGGATTACGAAGAATCCATTACAGAGGATTTGCCCAAAGTATTACGAAAATGCGCTCAACAGCTCAATGCTTACTTTGCAGGTAAGCGCACTTCTTTTGACTTAAAATTAGATTGGGAAGGCGCTTCTGAGTTTAATAAAAAAGTTTGGCGTGTTTTATTAGATGTTCCTTATGGGCATACCATTTCTTACGGGCAAATTGCCAAATTAATTAAAAACCCACAAGCTTATCAAGCCGTAGGCTTGGCGAATAAACATAATCCTATTGCCATTATTGTGCCTTGTCATCGCTGTATTGGTAAAGATGGAGCTATGGTCGGTTATTCTGGCGGTGGTGTGGACATTAAGCAGGAGTTATTGCGATTGGAAAACCCTATGAGTTTTGCTATTCAGGGGAAGTTGTTTTAGGAGGTTAAAAGGCAAAGAGGCGGAAGGGCGGAAAGGTCTAATATAATTCCTAGCTTTCTGTCTCTACCTACCTTTAACAAAAGAATAACCCGCTTTCTAAACTTAAACTAGAATCGAAAACGTTCTATAAGAAAATACGATTAATGACTTTAAATTTTCGACATATTTTACTGCTTTCTTTTAGCTGTATTGTTACTATAAATTTAGTAGCACAAGATAGTTTACCTGTTGTCAAGGATAAGCTAGACGGGCAAATTGTGGGGGTCGAATATTCAGAAAATGACACGCTCTTAGTCTCTGATTTAGCAGGTGTTTCTGTTTCTGTTCCTAGAAATTTTGACGACCCTGATGAGTATATTCGCTACCAAAAATATAAACGATATGCGACCAAAGTGTATCCTTATGCAGTCGAGGCCATTAAAATTTTTAGAGAAGTGGAGCAAGTAACCCTAACGATGAACAAAAGAAAACGCAAAAAACATATTAAACGACTTCACAAACAATTAAAAAAAGAATTTACCGACCCATTAAAAAACCTAAGTAAAACCCAAGGCAAGATTTTGATTGAAATGATTGAAAAAGAATTGGATACTAGCTTTTACGACTTAATGAAAAGTCTTCGAGGTGGTTTTACTGCTAGTTATTGGAGTACTTTGAGTCGAATTTATGGCTATAAACTAAGGGAAAAATATCAAATTGGAGAAGATAAGATACTGGATGCAGTGTTGTATGATTTGGATATTTCTCATAAGTTGAGGTGATTCGGGTTGCGAGTTTCGGGGTACGAGTTGTTTAAGTAAATGAACCAATTTAAGTTTATAAAAAATGATAATGGATATCAAATACGAGGCGAAAATTTGGACGTATTCATCACACCTGATGCCTAGTACCTGATACCAGAGACCTCCTAAAAGTCTACAAACTTGTAAAAAACCAAAAGTCAATTCACTACCTACCTATTCCTCTAAAATATCTTAAATTTGCCCTTTTCCTAAATTCAATCACATCTTGCAATGTTCGATAATCCTGCTTTAATTTTAAATACTGCTACTACGCCTTCTGGAACAATTAACTGGAAAAGCCCTTCCAATATAGCCCTTATTAAATATTGGGGAAAATATGGCGTCCAATTTCCAAGAAACCCTTCAATTAGTTTCACACTAGAAAATGCTTTTACGCAAACCATTTTGGGGTATGAGCCAAAAACAAACCAAGGAGATGGTATTTCATTGGATTTTACTTTTCATGGTGAAGAAAATGAGGCATTTAAAACTAAAATGGTTAAATTTTTAGAAAGTATTCGACCTATTTTTCCTTTTTTAAACCAACTGCATTTAACCGTAAAATCAGGTAATTCTTTTCCCCATTCAGCGGGCATAGCTTCTTCCGCTTCTAGTATGAGTGCTTTGGCTTTATGCCTATGTACGCTAGAAGACGAATTATTTCAAACTTTACAGGATGATACATTGTTTGATAAAAAAGCGTCTTATGTGGCGAGATTAGGTTCTGGAAGTGCTTGTCGGTCTATTTATGGTGGAATGGCTGCTTGGGGAGAAACAAGTGCTATTATTGGCGCCGCTAATGAATATGCAATTCCTTTTGAGGAAGAAATGCATGACGTTTATAAAAATTTCCATGATGATATTTTAATTGCTAGTCAGGGTGAAAAAAGTGTTTCTAGTCGTGCAGGACATGCTTTGATGGAAGGCAATGCTTATGCTGCCCCTCGGTATCAACAAGCTAATGACCGAATGCAACAATTGGTGGAAGTTTTGAAAAACGGCGATGTAGAAACTTTTGGTAAAATTGCAGAAAATGAAGCGTTAACCTTACATGCCCTAATGATGACTTCTGACCCATCCTATATTTTGATGCGGCCAAATTCACTAAAAATGATTGAATTAATTCGGGATTATAGGGCAACTACTAAACACCCAATTTATTTCACTTTAGATGCAGGCCCTAATTTGCATGTCCTTTATCCAGAAAATATCATTCACGAAGTACGTCCTTTTATTGAAGAACAATTAGTGCCACTTTGTGAAGATAATATGTGGATTTCGGATTGGGTTGGAGAAGGCCCAGAACAATTGGATACTTAAAATTCTGAGTCACAATATTTGAAAGGTTATTCTACAGAGGTTCACAGAGAAATACACGGAGAAAAGCAGGTAATCATATTCTATACTAAAAATGTTACTGACCTTCGGCCTTCTAAAATATATAGAAGCCTATTTCAAACTAATTGAACCCAACCATAACTTACTATGAAAAAGAATTTAATCTATTTGTCTCTTATACTCCTTAGTGCATCGGGCTATGCGCAAGAGACTATCATTAAACCTTTTACTGTCAATCCCGAATTTGACAAAAAAATAAGTAGTACCATTCATTTCACTATACCAACAATAGGTGTTACGACGCTAAAGGAAGAAATGGATAATGTTTATATTTTGGATGCAAGAGAAAGGCAAGAATATAACATTAGTCATATTCCAAATGCGAAATATATTGGTCATAGTAAAATGGAAAAGGCAACCTTAAAAAACATTCCTAAGGACGCTAAAGTAATCGTTTACTGTTCTATTGGTTATCGAAGTGAAGAAATTGGAGAAAAAATACGCCAAGAAGGTTTTTCCAATGTTCATAATCTGTATGGTAGTATTTTTGAATGGGTGAATAATGGTTTTCCTATAGTTGATAAAAATGGTGAACAAACTAAAAAACTACATACTTATGATAAAGATTGGAGTCAATGGGTCGAAGAAGGAAAAGCGGAGAAAGTTTGGTAAATCGTTTTTTCAATCTTAAACTTTAAAACCAAACAAGTTCCTATGAAAAATTTATTGCTTTATTTTTCTTTTTTCCTCATTGCTATATCTAGTTGTGCGCAAATACCTGAAGTTCGCCCACAAACGGTGAATCCTGCCTTTGACCAAAAAATAAGTAATTCTATTAGTTTTACTATCCCAACTATGGGCGTGAAGGAATTAAACGAAACAACTGAAAAAGTATATATTCTGGATGCTAGAGAAAAAGAAGAGTATGATATTAGCCATATTCCAAATGCCAAATATATTGGGTATAATCAATTAGAAATAAAGGCATTGCTAGGCATTCCTAAAGATGCAAAAATAGTCTTATACTGCTCCATTGGGTACAGAAGTGAAAAGATAGGCGAAAAATTGCGCAAAAAAGGGTTTAGTAATGTCCATAATTTATATGGAAGTATTTTTGAATGGGTCAACCAAGGTTATCGGGTAGTTGATAAGCAGAACCAAACAACAAACAGAGTGCATACTTATAATAAAAATTGGAGTCAATGGGTCGAAGAAGAAAAAGTCGAGAAAGTTTGGTAAGTACAATTTCTTTTTTAGATGGGATTGGTTTAGCTTTGGCAATCGTATTTTTATAATTGTCAAAACTAACTAATACTACCATGTTAAGATTATTTCCTATTTTTTTCCTTGCTTTCTTTTTCACTGATTTAACTGCACAACATACCCTTATCTTACCTATACAAGAAAGAGCGCAAGTCATAGACGAAATTTTAGAAGACCGCTTGGATAATTTGCTACCTACTTTAATGCGTAGAGAAGGCATTGATATGTGGGTCATTATCTCTAGAGAATACAATGAAGACCCTGTGATGAAAACCATGTTACCGAGTACTTGGTTATCTGCTAGACGACGTACGATTATGGTTTTCTATGATAAGGGAGGAGATGCACCTTTAGAAAAAATTGCCATCGCTCGGTATGATGTAGGTAAGTTATTAAAAGGCGCTTGGGATTTGAATGTTTTCCCTGACCAGTGGGAAGCTTTGATGGAGGTAATAAAAGAAAGAAATCCTACGAAAATTGGGATTAATAAATCAGATTATTTTGCTTTAGCAGATGGTCTAGTCGATACGGAACATGACCAATTCATGTCCAAATTGCCTACTGGTTTTAAGAATAGAGTAATTTCTGCGGAAAGACTGTCTATTGCGTGGTTGGAAACCCGTTCAGAAAAGGAATTGCAGATTTATCCAATGATTTGCCATTTAGGCCACAAAATTTTACAAGAAGGTTTATCTGAAAAAAATATTCATCCAGGCGTAACCACTACTACGGATGTAGAATGGCGTTTGCGCCAATTGGTGATTGACTATGGCTTAAAAACATGGTTTCATCCTTCGGTTTCTGTACAGCGAGCAGCAGAAGGCAATCAAGAGTTTTTACGGTCTTTTTCTCGTCGGCCAGATCAGGAAATTATCCGTCAAGGTGATTTATTACACGTAGATTTTGGTATCACTTATCTGCGATTGAATACAGACCAACAACAACATTTTTATGTACTAAAGGCGAATGAAAAAGAAGTTCCTGCCTATTTACAAGCTGCCTTAAAAACGGGTAATCGCCTACAAGATATTTTGACCAGTCAATTCTCAACAGGAAAAACGGGTAATCAGATGCTTTCAGCCGCTTTAGCACAAGCAAAAGCAGAAGGCATTAATGGTTCTATTTATACGCATCCCATTGGTTTGCATGGACATGCAGCTGGACCAGCTATTGGTATGTGGGACAAACAGCAAGGCGTAAAAGGCACAGGCGATTATCCCTTATTTCCCAATACGGCTTATTCTATCGAATTATTTGCTGCTACGGATGTGCCAGAATGGGGAAAACTTGTCCGAATTATGCTAGAAGAGGATGGTGTTTATGGAAAAGATGGATTCTATTTCTTGGATAGTCGTATGGAGGAGATTTTATCTATTCCACGGAGTCGGTAATACGGTAGGCAGTATTACAGTAGGCAGTAGGCAGTATTACAGTTTGGTAGTTGGTCCTACTAATTCTGCCTACTGTAATACTGCCTACTGCAAACTGTTTTACTGCTAATTTATCACATTCTTAAATCGAGGTCGCTTAGGTGCGATATCGCCCAATCGTTCTTTTCTATTTTTCTCATAATCAGAATAATTTCCTTCAAAAAAGACGACTTCACTATTATTTTCAAAAGCTAAAATATGCGTCGCTAAACGGTCAATAAACCAACGGTCGTGAGAAATAATAACGGCACAACCTGCAAAATTTTCAATGGCTTCCTCTAATGCTCGTAAGGTATTGATATCAATATCATTCGTCGGTTCATCTAATAAAATTAAATTACCACCATTTTTTAAGGTCATTGCCAAATGGACACGATTTCGTTCTCCACCTGATAAAACGCCTAATTTTTTCTGTTGGTCACTGCCCCCGAAATTAAATTTACTTAAATACGCTCTAGCATTGACTTCTGAATTACCTACTTTAATGATGTCATTACCTCCAGAAATTACTTCATAAATTGTTTTTTCGGGTAATAAATCCTTGTGACTTTGGTCTACATAAGAAATGTCCACAGTTGGGCCAATCGTTACTTTTCCTTTATCTGGCTGTTCCAAGCCCATGATAATCTTGAATAAAGTACTCTTACCTACACCATTCGCTCCTATTACCCCAACAATTCCATTCCTTGGTATAGAAAAGGTTAAATCTTCATAAAGCAACTTATCCCCATAAGCTTTACTAATGCCTTCTACTTCTACCACAACATCTCCCAAACGTTCTCCAGGCGGAATAAATAATTCCAACTTCTTCTCTTTGTCTTTCACATCTTCATTGGCTAATTTATCATAAGCACTTAATCTTGCTTTCCCTTTTGCTCGACGACCTTTTGGTGCCATTTTAACCCATTCCAATTCTCGTTGTAAGGTTTTTCTACGTTTGCTTTCTGTTTTTTCTTCCTTTGCTAAGCGGTTGGCTTTTTGCTCCAACCAAGAAGAATAATTACCTTTCCAAGGAATCCCTTCTCCCCTATCTAACTCTAAAATCCAACCTGCTACATTATCTAAGAAATAACGGTCGTGCGTCACCGCAATGACTGTTCCAGGAAAATTTTGTAAATATTGCTCTAACCAATGTACACTTTCCGCATCCAAGTGATTCGTAGGTTCATCTAATAATAAAATATCTGGATTACTTAATAATAAGCGACATAAAGCCACTCGGCGACGTTCTCCTCCAGATAATACGGCTACTGATTTATCATCAGGTGGACAACGCAAAGCATCCATTGCCGTATTCAACCGATTGTCTAATTCCCAGGCATTTAAATGGTCTAATTTATCGGTTAACTCGCCCTGTTTTTCAATCAATGCATTCATTTCATCGTCACTCATCGGTTCAGCGAACTTGGCATTCAACTCTTCGTAAGCTTTTAAAGTATCGACTACTTCTTGTACGCCTTCTTCGACTACTTCTCGAACTGTTTTACTTTCGTCTAAAGTTGGTTCTTGTTCTAAATAACCAATTTTATAAGCTTTATCAAAGACCACATGACCTTCAAAATTGGTATCGATGCCTGCAATAATTTTTAATAAAGAAGACTTACCAGAACCATTTAATCCCAGCACACCAATTTTTGCACCGTAAAAAAAAGATAGCCAAATATTCTTTAAAACTTGTTTTTTTGGTGGGTATGTTTTTGTGACCCGTTCCATGGAAAAGATAACTTTTTCGTTGGACATTTTATCAGTTTTACATTAACTCGGTTTTTTAATGCACCGAGTCTATGTTTGTTAATTTTGTAATGCGGCAAAGATAATCATTTGTCTGAAAGTTAAAAATACAAGTAGGAAAATCAGCAGGTCTTTGAATAAAGGACTATGTGAAACAAAATAAATATTCATTACAAAAAGAAGGATAGCGTGCATAAAATATGACTAAAATACAATCAATATTATATATTATAATTAATTATACTTTCACAAATTCCTTTTCAAGCTATGATTTATTGATTTATTGAAACAATTAGCCTAACTTTGTGTAAATCAGTTCCCAATGTAAGCTTCTCTCAATCTCAATGTTTTAACACAAGCATAAATTTAATGTATTACATTATATGCTTCTCTGTTATTAAAAGCCTATTTGCTCCGCAACACAATCTACTTAAAAATTAAATAATAGAAGTCACATTCTTCTAGATTACATATTTTTAGAACAAAAGAAATCTAATACTGATTATTTCAACTATTAATCAGATTTTAAATCGAAAATATTAATTAACATTATTTATTAATGAACCTAATAAGCAAGAAGTTAGATCGTATTAAATCCTGACAATCAAATATTTATGAGGAATTTATTATCCAAATAATTATGTCCGATTGCTTCAATTAGATTTAGCACTTGAGAAAATCATTAAATTACTGAACTCCAAAACAAATTACAAATGAAAAAGCCAATGAAATTTATTATTCCAATTATTGTTTCTGTTGCTATTCTGGGTTTCTATTTAGTAAGCGATCAACAACAACAAGTAGATTTTGCCAAAGAACATGCTGCTATTTTATCTAGTATTGACCAAGAAGTTCAACATCTAGAATCCGTTGAAAATTCTAGTAGGCTATTATCTGATTCTCTAATTTTAAAAATAGGATCATTATGCAATAGACTACAACCTACTAAAGTAGAAGATGTATCATTGGGGCTAGTAAAAAAGGTGAGTCCAGAAAGAGGTTTATTACTTAGCTCTTTGGTTAGTAGACAACTGAATGCTGCTACTTACCAGAAAATTTTTAAAATTGCTACTTTTGAACACTCCTTTTTAGAAGATGCAGATTTAAGCAATGCTTCTTTAGATAATATTCTATTAAACCAATCTATTTTCAAAAATGTTAACCTTTCTAATGCTTCCTTAGTCAAGGCTAATTTATGTAAAGCCCATTTCAAAAATGTAAATTTGAGAGCAGCTAATTTAAATATCGCAAATTTAAGAGAAGCTAATTTAGACGGTTCTAATCTAACAAAAGCCAATTTAAAGTCGGCTTATATGATTGAAGCTAAATTGGAAGGCATACAAATTGAAGGCGCTATATTTGACAATGCTAATTTAGCTGGTGTTGATTTAGGTGATACTGCGAGAGGATTAAGGAATAACAATTAACCCTAATTGCGAGCAAATGGAATGTTTAGCTAGGTCAAATCTCTGGTATTTGGTATAACTAAACTTCTCCAACAACTTACCATTTGCCTAATAAGTTAATCAATTCGTATCAATTTTTGGGTAATAGTAGTTGTGGAAGTTTCCATTTCCAGAAAATAAACACCTGTCTCAACAAAGTCCTGACCAACTAAATTATATTTATAATTACCTTTATCTAAGTGTTTATTCACCACAATATTATTAAGGAGCATACCTGTTGCACTATATAACTTTAGCGAAATACTTTGTGATTCCCCTACGGCTAAGTCAATTATTACAGAACGGATAAAAGGATTTGGCGCAACTTTCAAAGAACTAACATTCGGTCTAGTTTGAACCATTAAAGGAATCCTTCGATTTAAAGGAGACAATGGTAAACAACCATCTATTTTAGCCACAAATGTACTTCCAAACTTCGAATGAAATCCACTCAATATTTGTACTAATTTCCCTGCCTTAAAAATAGAAGTCATACCAGATTCAATTACGGATGCTGCTGAAAGGGTGTCTAGTGCGCTATAATCATTCAGTATTAAACTATTCGTCCCTAAATTTAAATTGCGGAAGGTTACTTTTAAGGCATCCGCCATTTTCTGCCAACCTATTGCATCCGCACGTAATTTAGGTCGTTCCTGTTCAATGTGTAAAAATCTTCCTGTATTTGTAGGAGAAGCAATAAAACAAGCATTACTACTCCCGTTGATTAAACGCCCTTGGGTATTAGTTGTGCCTTTGAGTTTAATAGATGGATTTAGGTGTGCTACTTCAAAAGTCAAGGTCGGGTCAATCGCTACTAAAGCATTCCCTAATTTACTTAAATAATCAATCGGTGGAGCAATAGTCGTGCTATTGCTTAAAATTAGAGAAGGATCATCTGTTCCTTTGCTAAAACCATGTAATTGAATAAAAAATGGCTGAATTAACGTATCTAATAATATAGCTGTGGTTTTATGAAATATGGATTCATCGGTATGCGCCATATCTGATTCCCTAAATTTTTCTGCCCCATTATCACAAGTGCTAGTCGTTCCTGAACAAGCAGAAAAAATATCACTATTGCAACGATGTGTCCCAGCCACCATAAAAAACAATGCCCCAATTTCTTTTAAAATAAAGATTCCCTGGTCACCTGTATTGCTGTCATTTCTTGGATGTGGTGCTTGTATAATAAGGTTAGATTGGCAGGCAGTAGGATTAAAAACATACGTTCCCCAATAATTACTGCCCAAAGGTTGGCTTTGTAAAATATAATACACTTGATTATTCCCATTATCGGTAAATCGAATCAAATCGTAATTTAGTTGATTGGCAATCACCTCACACTCCGCATATTTTTTTTGTAAAAGATTTACTAAACAGGTTTCCCAATTTGCTAACTGCGGATTCGTTGGTGCAGCATAATCATCACCTGTATCCCCAGGCATATCGTCAATAATTTGTCCCAAATGATTTACTATATCACCAGACATAGTAGTTTGGGCAATTAGATTTTGGCAAACGAAGAATAAGAAAAAGATGGAAAAGTTTCTTAGGTTAGTCATAATTAAAGTTTTAAACAATCAAATTTATCATTTTTAACCTATTAAAATAAAATTTAAACGACACTATAGAAGATTAAAGTTGCATCAGGTAGCACAGACAATTATTTTTGTCTGATGAAGCAATTTTTCTTAATTCCATCTTTTTTTCTACTCATTGTCATACAAAATTTTGGGCAAGCAATCGAAGCTAATTTATTAGGCCAATGGTCAGATACAACGATTATTGGTTCGGCCAACCATACGAATGTCTATAATGAAATTTGGGGCTATGCCGTCAATAATCATGAATATGCTGTTATTGGCACAACGGCCGGTACGCATTTTATTGATGTGACGAATCCCAGTATGCCCTTCCAAGCTTTTTTTGTCGCAGGAAAAGTGCAAGGTGGACAAATTGTCCATAGAGACTATCACGATTATCGTGGTTATTTATATGCCGCCGCAGGAGAAGGCAATAATAGTACTTTGCAAATTATTGATATGCGAAGTCTACCAGAACGTATAGAAGTAGTCTATGATCAAAAGGATATTTTCAGAACAGCTCATAATATTTTCATTGATACCACTGCCGCTAAATTATATGCTTTAGCTGCAAGAGGAGATGACATTGGTTATGCGCCTTTGCGTACTTTTGATATTAGCGACCCAACCAATCCAATCGTCTTAGGGGATTATAATAATTTTGGTGGGCTTACGCCTAGTCATGTCCATGATGCATATGTGGATAATAATATCGCCTTTTTGAATTTGGGGAATGACGGAATGGCGATTGTTAATTTTACAGATGATGCTAATCCGCATACATTGAGTACGGTGACAGAATACCCAAGTAGAGGCTATAATCATTCTGGTTGGATTTCTACAGATTGTAGCACTTACTATTTAGGAGATGAAAACCATGGATTTGATTTAAAAGTATTGGATGTTAGCGATTTATGCGAACCAGAGGTCAGCAAAACCTTTAATGCGGAAGTTGCTAATCCCAATAGCATTACGCATAATCAAATTGTCGCTTGTAATTATTTATACGTTTCTTATTATTATGATGGCCTCAGAATTTACGACATCTCTACCCCTTCTGAACCTGAATTAGTTCGCTATTTTGATACTTATAGTCCCCCAGATGGCACACAATATCGAGGTGCTTGGGGAGTGTATCCTTTTTTGCCTTCTGGAAATATTTTAGTATCAGATATGCAAAGTGGTTTATTTGTCTTTGAAGGAATGAATGATGATTGTAGTAACCAATCAAGAAATAATAATTGTTTACAAAGTCAAATTTGCAGCCTTACCTCTACTGATGATTTTACCCCATTTAATGAAATAAAATTAAGTCCTAATCCAGTTATTGACCATGCTTCACTTATCATTAACCTTTCTGAGGCATTAGATAACTTAGGTGTTTCGTTAATGACTATAAATGGGCAAGTATTGCAAGATTGGCACTATCAAAATTTAGTAGCTGGTTCAAATGATTTTTCCATTTTATTACCAAATTCGCTACCCGAAGGCATATACTTACTATCTTTGCGCAGCGAACAATTTCAGTTAACCAAAAAAATAATGGTTGGTCGATAATACTCATAATTGGAAGATTAAAATAGTTAGCTATTGGCTATTGGTTGTACCAATGCTATTGCTAACAACTACCCTTTTGGCACAATTTCCAGGTAGTAGAAATCAAGGAGGCAGCCGTGGTGGTGGTTTTGGAAATACTGGAAGCTCAGGCGGTCGAAGCCAAAGTCAAAGAGACCCGTCTAGAGATACATTGAATAAAGAAGTTTATTATTATTACGCAGATAACGCCGAAGAAAAGACACTATTTCAAGATAGTAGTATGCTTAATTTTCATTTATATGACCCCGTTCGACAAGCAAAATATGAGTATGTTCATTTAGGAAATTTAGGTTCTGCCCATCGACCGATTGTTTTTCAACAACGTTTTCATAAAGGTTTTGATGCTGGTTTTCATAATTATGATTTATACCTCACTAAACCTACTGATATTCGATATTATCAATCAGAAAAAGCCTATTCTGATATTTATTTCTCACAAACCAGTCAAGAAAAAACAGCCTTTAAAGCTGATTTCAGCAAACCTGTTGGTCAAAGTGGTGCTCTAGGGGTTCGATATAGAAATATCCGCAATACAGGACAATACAATCATCAAGCCGCCAGAACCAATTCTTTTTCAGGTACTTATAGTTACCAATCTAAAAATCAGAAATATCGAAGTTATTTTAGTTTTACGACCAATACCGTCGAACAAAAAGAAAATGGTGGAGTGGTCGTAACAGACACCGTAACACTTCGGAAAGGTTTAGTCGCTATTGGACGTCCAGTGAATACAACCTCAGGGGAATCAAGATATTTTGAAAGAGATATTAATTATACGCAGTTTTATTTATTACAAAAAACAACACCATTAAAAGAACTAACACCAACCAAAGAAGATTCTTTACGAGCGCTGGTTACTCAACCAATTCAAGATTCAATTGATGCTAAAATACCAAAAAAACCTAGTGAAATACTTCCTCCAGAGAGTCAGCGACCACCGCTGACCCAACAAAGAGGAAAAAGACCTGTTCCACCTACTGCTACACCAAGCCCTATTGCACCGCTTATCCCTACCACAGGTAGAAAATTTACCTTAAAACACCATTTAAGCCTTCGACGAAATACCTATAAATATGTGGATGAAAATAGTTTAAGTTATTACGGTAATTTCCTATTAGACGATAGAGGAGTTAGAAATTTTATTGAAACCAATCAAATAGAAAACACTTTTAGTATCCGAACTTTTAAATTAGCTAAAGCGGAAAAAAGTAGTGTTTTTAGCAGAATAAAAAACGATAATCCTACTCAAAAAGATTTAATTGAATTAGGTATCAATCACACTTTTACCAAGCTCAACCAAGAACCAATAGATTCTACGATTAATAATGTTTTTGTTTTTGGAAAAATTCAATTTACACCCTCTAAACGATTGAAAATCAAAGCTTACGGGCATTTTGGGACACTTAAACAAATTGGCGATTATTATTTAAAAGGTGATTTTCTGTGGGATTCTAAAAAACTAGGTAAAATTGAATTTTCTTTAACTAATCAGTTATATACGCCTAGTTTATTACAGCGACAATTTTATGTTACTGCTCAAAATGCTTGGCAAAATAATTTTAAAAAGGTTTTTGAAAATAGCTTATCAGCGAGTTATACCATTCCTAAATTAAAAACGGATGTAACGGTTAATTATCACTTAATTGACAATTATATTTACAATGATAACCTTGCTCAACCACAGCAATTATCCAATGGATTAAATATTTTTCAATTAAGTGTCAATAATCAAATTGATGTCGGTCGGTTTCATTTACAAAACACCGTCTATTTCCAGCAAGCGACAGCAGACGTGATTCGGATTCCTCAAATTTATTCGATTCATAGACTATACATGGATTTAAAATTATTCAAGGTAATGAAATCTCATCTTGGTGGAGCAGTCCGCTTGAATACCCCTTACCGACCAGATAATTTCCAACCCTTGACCAGTCAGTTCTTTTTACAAGATACGGAAGTTCCTTTTTATCCAATTGTGGATGTATTCTTTAATTTTAGAATTCAACAGTTTCGCTTTTTTATTATTGGAGAAAACCTTTTACATTTCACAACACCTGATTTTCATTATAATACATACACCTATCCAATTCCTGATTTACAAGCTCGTTTTGGGTTTCGATGGTTATTTTTGGATTAAATCCTAGGTAATTTTTATTCCTCAAACAAAGGTTTAACAGCCCCCGTTTTATCAATTTGCCCTTTTACCATCCAAGTTAAAGGGTGTTGCTGTGGCACTCGCTTCATTCGTTTATGCTGTTTTCTATCATACCAAACGGCATCAAATGCACCTTTAGTCGTAATGACCACTCTCCATTCTTCTTTCAATTTAGCAGGATTGGCATAATTAGCGGTCAAGGCTTCCCAATCGGTGGAAGATAATACTTGCGGAGAAAGATGTGCAGTAACTTCTTGCTCATCTAAAATAGCCAACCAAGTAGGTGCTGCAACATGCTCAATAGAATGTTTTTTACCTTTACCACCCCACCCTATTTTTATGGGCAATCCTAGTCTAATGGCACGAATCAAATCTTTTTTGCTGCCTGTTATTCTTTTTCCTTCTTTATCCGATTTATAGACTGTTCGCCAACTATCCTTTGGTGCTTTGTAATAGTTAATGGGTTGGGTATAGACTGTCTGTTTTAAAACTTCACGGGCTATTTCTTGGCAAAAGGTAGCACTTTCTTTGGATTGAATCGTCAAATATATTTTCTCGTTATCCTTATCAAAAGCAGTTAATCTATTGGGTAAACCTACAGGAGATTGCCCCGTTAAAACGCCATAAAAGACACAGGCAGATAAATAAGTCCCCAAAGCAGACGGGTGACTACCATCATCGTCATATAAAGGAAAATTAGGCCTTAATTGTCGAGCCAGTTCCCAAGCAGGGCCAACGGGTATAATTTGGGCATTTAGTTTTTTGGCTAATTTGGTATATTCTTCGGTAATGGTCTTTTGCATAAGGGGATTCCATTCCCTCGCCCAAGTCATATACAAGTATAAATTGGCGCCTTTGGTCTTCGCTAAATCTCCCAATAATTCCCCAAAATGAGCCATAGAATCTACACGGTTGAACGTACTCATGCTATGATTCTGTAAAACAACCGCATCAAAATTGCCTGATTGGATAATATTTTGGGTTTTCAAATTTCGTTCTCCTCGCCAATGGTGCCCCCAATGCGTGCCGCCACTTGTGGATTGTCTAGTGGTCATGGCTATCTTTTTTTCCGCTGCCATGGCTTGTACGGTTTGGGGTAAATTCCAAAAATAGGTATAGCTATTGCCTACAAATAGTACTTTTTTAGGGGGGGCATTTTGGGCAGATAACTGAAAAGTGGAAAAAATTAATACAAAAAGGAGAGGCAATTTTAGGATAAAAGCATTCATAAGTTGGCTATTTTTGGCGACCAAATTAATGGTTTTGCACTAAGAATTGGCAATTATTATTAAGAAAATTATTTATAGGTTGTACGGATTATTCGGATTTACTATTGATTTTTATTGAAGCATCTCTCTTTAATAAATCCATTCGCTCGATATTTTAAGATTTTATCTTAAAATCAGTATTTAGGTGGTCTTTGACCACTATTTCTAAGTAAAATTAGAAAGAATCGACTCAATTTAAGTCGGCAGAATACAGGCAAAGACAGCAATGATATTGATTTGAAGTTGCAACCTTCAAATATCGAACATCAAATATCGAACACCAAAAATTTGATCTGTACAGATCAAATGAATTCGTCAATACAAATTGAACATTACTGTCAACCTATTTCAAATAAAAGAAGGAGGCTCTAAACTAGAACCTCCTTCTAAGAGTTAAAACATCCTATCCCTACTCATCATTCATCACTCATAACTATTATTGGTTAACCTCTGTCTTAGTAAAGATGCCAGGGTCATTGCTAGGTGCATTGCCATTCGTATTTAACTCATCATCAGAGTAAGGAAAACGCTCTGGGTAAGCAGATGCAGCCGATGTATTTAATGGGAAAGGTACGACTAAATCTGGGTCAGATTTACGCAATCTTCGCGCATCATCGAAAGGCATAAAAGTACCAAACCCAGAAACATATCTTTCTTCAACGATTTCTTTTAATAAAGCTCTCTCTGCGCTTTCCCCTGTATTTTCTATACCTCCAGCCTCAAAATCAGCTGCTTCGTAAGGCATATAAACATGTGCCATATCTTGGAAATTATCATTCACATCACCGCCATCATTCATGAATGCTCGGTATTCATTTAAGTGTTGTAAACCTCTCTCGAAGCTGACACTTCTTGCACCTGCTTCTGCCAAAATCAAATGATTTTCTTGGAAGGCAACGATGTCTTGTGGCTCAAATTGATTCGCAAAACCTAAATTCGCACTTGCCGTCGATTCTTGAATAGTATAGTATCCTAAACGAGCAGTTTCGTCCGTTTTATCATTCGCTCTAGATTCTAATAAGCCTAATAAATAAGAATCTCTTGAACCAATATCCCCTGCTCTTGAACCTGCAATCGGCTCATAGAAAAGGTTTTTGTCTCCATCATTTACTGCTGCATCTCCTCTAGGAATATGTTGCATACTACCGCTAGTAGAAGAAATTCCCTGTTGAGCTGCTGCGTAAGCTGCAGGATAATCTCTCATCCACATATGAATTCTAGCTTTTACAGTATTAGCTGCTGCTTTCCATTTATCTGCATCTCCATTAAAGTAAATATCTTCGCTCAAAGAGCGAGAACTTGCACCACTTAAATCAGCGATAGCTTCATCTAATAAACTTAAAGCCGCATTTAAAACAGCTACTTGACTTTCAAAAGCAGGGTCTTCAACTTCTGAATTTACTTGAGAATAAGGTACATCTCCATGTATATTAGCGGCAGCACTTACGGCCAAAGCTTCTACAGTTTTAGTGATTCCTTGTAGTAAGGCATCATTCGGAGCAGCCGCTTGAATATGTCTTGCATTAGGAATAATTGCAATATAGACCCTACTCCAAGACCCATCTGTCTCCGCAGTTGAGATATTATAGCCATAAATATTAGAATATAAAGAAGTATATCCTACTAATTGCCCACTCCAAAGTCCAGCAATTCTATTTGTATGCCCACATTGAGCAGAAGAGTTGGCTAATAAAACGCCCGTTAGAAAAGAAGTCGCTTCGACTTCGTCTACGGCAATGTTATTGGGGTTCAAGTTGATGTCCTCCACTAAGCTCTCACAAGAAGCTAAGGAGATGGCCATCACGAGAAATATATTTTTAATAATATTTTTCATAATTTAATTTTATATTATTTTCAACCCATCCCTACCCCTTTCCTTTTAATGGAAGGGAATACTTTTTCGGCTAAATTAGAATTTATCAACTCTGAGCGTTCGATAATTAGGTAATTGCCGACTTCCCCTCCATTTTAAGGGAGAGGCTGGGGGTGGGTTGTACGTATTAATAAGAAATTTTCACAGAGAATAAGAAAGACTTCGTACTTGGATTCGTAAAGTAATCCAACCCAAAACCGTTACTTACCCCGAACTGATTTACCTCTGGATCAACCCCTGGAATATCATCCAATAAGAATAAATTTCTTCCTGTGAAGGTCAAGGTAACAGAACCTAGTTTCGTCTTTTCTCTTAATTCTTTTCCATTAAAAATATACCCAACACTTAATTCCTTAAATCTAGTGAAAGTCGCATCAAAAATAGAGAAGTTATAAGCTTGGTTATCACCAAAACCTCCACCAATACCAGTTCTATACCAGCTTTCGTCTAATAATACATCTCCATCACCAAAATTTTCGACATTCCCTCTTACTACAGTTCCTGCTGCAATCGTATTACCAGCATAATTCACTAAATCTCTATCTAAAGTTAAGCGGTTGGCTGTTTCGTTAGTTGTACCAAATCTTCTCAATACCCAAAGTGTTCTAGGAGAGAAAGCACCACCTTGAGAGTGTTCGATGATAGCATTCGCAAATAACCCTTTCCATCTGATATTTATCCCTAAACCACCTCTCCAGTCTGGATTAGGATCACCCAAGACAACTGGTCTATCTGTTAATTGAGGGAAACCATCTTCGTTTAAGATTAAATTACCAGCAGCATCCATCTGGCTAGAAGTACCAAATAAAACACCTAAAGGCTGACCAACAATTGCTCTAGAACTTACAGAAGCACCTGCTGTCAAGTTAATTGTTTCCGTTCCTCTTAAATCTAAGACTTTATTTCTATTCATCCCCCAATTCACGAAAGTACCGATTTCAAAATCTCCTTTCTTGTAAATTTCGTAGGTAGCTTCTACCTCAAATCCTTTGTTCTCCATTTCCGCAGCATTCAACGTTTGCGTATCGAACCCAGAAGAAGGCGTCAAAGAAACAGGAATAATCATCCCCGTAATCTTGTTTTGGTAATAAGTCAACCCTAAACCTAGTTTTTCATTGAACAAACGTAAATCTGCTCCAAATTCAAACTCTGTCTTAATTTCTGGTTCTAAATCAGGATTTCCTTTATCATCATCCAATCGGAATCCACCACCAAATAAGGCAATTTGTAAAGGGTCAGAGTAAGTGCTATAAGAAAACCCACCTTCTGCTAATGTTTCCCATCGGTGTGGAGGCGCTTGAATACCTACTCTACCGAAAGAAGCTCTTATTTTTGCAAAATCAAGAATTCCTTTTGAGTTAGATGGATTGATTAATTGATAAGCAACGTCCGCAGATGGGTAGAAAAATTGCCCTCTAACAGTAGAAGATGCTTCTAAAGAACCTGTTAAATTGACGTATAATTTATCAAATAAATCAAAATTCAATACTGCATATCCTCTATTTGAACGCCTATTAGTTCTACTATTTTCATATTGTGAAGCCTCCGCAGCTGCATTTAAATCCGTTGTTGGCTTCCGAACATTAGCACCAAAACCTTGGATTACAGAAGAAATTCGCTTAAATCTTCGATCATTATAATTCCAACCTAGGGTAGCTTGTAAAGAAACATCAGAATTTATCTTGAAATTATTTCTGATAATCGCATCAAAATTAGTTTCCAAATTACCTAGAGATTCTTCCTCTAATACACCAGAAACTCTGGAAGCAGAACCAATTGGGAAGAAATAAAGCCGTCTATCATCATATCCATCTACTCCACCTCTCAATTTGATTTGCATAGAACTCGTAGGAATGATATCAATATCTCCAGAAAAAGTATACCGATTGACTCTAGTGTCAGAAGTTTGTTCAAATGCTGTCCAACCTGGATTATTATAAGTTGGGTTATCATTATTTCCTAAATATCTTCGGTAAGAACGATGTCTTAAGTTCGTAATTGCACCACTATTACTCGTATATGAACCGATATAATCTCTATTATCAAAATCTGGCGGCGTCCGTAATAGTCCTAATAATAAACCACCTGTATTAGAGTTTTGTTGAATTCTATTAGAATAACTGTTTGTAAATCCGCCTTTAGTAGAAATAGTCAACCAATCCGCTAATAAAGACTTACTGTTTAATCTAATATTCGTTCGGTCATAGCTACTATTTCTCACAATTCCTTCTTGATCTAATCGACCTAAACTAAAAAAGAAACTCGTCTTTTCTGTACCTCCACTAATTGCTAAATCATGCTGGGTAAATCCACCCGTCTGGAATACTTGATCCCAGTTATCATCTACAAAAGTAGTTTTGTCATTTTTAGTATCAATTGGGTAGTATTTAGTACCATCTGCCGCTTCAAAAAACTGTCCTGATTGGTCTACTGCATCTGCTCCACCCGCACGATCAGGAATATAATCTCCCCAAGATTCCGCTCTTGTCGCACCATAACTTCCACTTCGTCCTTGTCCCCAAGTCGTTTGTAAATCATATCTTTCATGTACTTTATCAAACGAAATAGAAGAAGAGTAATCAATCTTCACTTTTCCAGCTTTACCATCTTTAGTCGTAATAACCATTACCCCATTAGCAGCCCGAGACCCCCATAAAGCAGCAGCTGAAGCGCCCTTTAGAATCTGTACAGACGCAATATCATTAGGATTCAAATCATTCAAACGAGATTGCTGAGAAGTACCACCTGAACGAGAACTACCATTCCCATAAACAGATCCATTAGATACTGGAATACCATCCAAAATAATTAGTGGACTAGAAGAACCAGAGATACTATTTGCGCCTCTAATTCTAACTGTCGTACCAGCACCTGGGTCACCATTTGCTCTAGAAATCTGTACGTTTGAAGCCTTTGCTCCTAAGGAATTTAGGAAATTAGCTTCTCCAGAACGGACGATATCCTCCGTATTAACAATGGAGGCTGTAGAACCTAATTCATCTTTCTTTTCTTTAAATCCAAGAGCAGAAACGACTACTTGTTCCAAAACTGCTACATCATCCTTTAGCCTTATATCTATGGTTGTTCGAGCGCCAACCGTTTCGCTAATGGATTCATAACCTGTATAGGAAATATCTAAAACAGCAGTTGGCCCCGCAACTGTGATGGAATATAAGCCATCAAAATCAGTTATCGTACCATTGGAAGTACCCACCTCCAAAATGTTAACGCCAATCATAGGTTCTCCGTCGGAGTCTATGATTTTTCCACTTACCGTCTGTTGAGCCATTAGACTCATACTAACCGATAGCAGAAAAAAGAGGCTAAGGGTAAATTTACATCTCATAATTAGTCATTAATTTAATTAAAAAATATTGTATTAAATAGGATTTACATTTTAAACATAAGGAAAACCGATAAGTAATAAGACTTATAGTATCCAATAATTTTGGATAAGTTTAACTATGTGTTTGTAATCCTGACTGAAAGGAAGCTTAAAAATGAATTTGTTGATAGTGGGATAATAAAACGTTGTAAAATGGTTTTTCGCTTCCTGTTTTTCTTTTGCGTTTGAAATTTTCTTTTTGACTCTGCATCTATTACTAGAGAAAAGAGGATTATTTTTATACTCTGTTTTTAGATTTTTTTTTATAAAGTTTGCAAACTATTTAAAAAATCATAATTTGAATTTTATTTAGTGTTGCTCAAAACCAAAATAGCTATGAAAATTGATTGAGGAAGGGAAGGTGTAGGTATTCATTAAAAATAATGCAATGAATTACTTTTCCTTACAAAAAGATTAAAATTATCAATAAGTCGCTTTTACTGAAATCAAAAAAGACCGAGTACTAGGATTCGTAAAATAATCCAAACCAAATCCATTACTAACACCTGTCTGATTCGTTTCTGGATCAATTCCTTGAAGTTCATCCCATAAAAATAAATTCCGAGCAGCTAAAGTAAATTGAATAGCAGCTAATTTCGATTTTTCACGGAAGGAAGGTGTATCCAAAGTATAACTTAAAGCGACTTCTCTTAATCGAGTAAAAGTAGCGTCTTTAATGGAAAAATTATAGGCTTGATTATCTCCAAATCCTCCACCAATACCCGTTCGATACCATGTTTCATCCAAAAGAACCGTTCCGCCACCAAAATCTTTTAAATTTCCTCTTACCGTTGTTCCTTTTGGAATGAATTGTCCTGCATAATTCATTAAATCTTGGTTAAGGGTAACTCTATTGGCAGTCTCCGCAGTTGTCCCAAATCTATTTAAAACCCATTGTGTTCGTGGAGAATAATTGCCTCCTTGGGCATGTTCGAATAATATATGCAGATTGATTTTTTTATAATTTACTCGAACCCCCAAACCACCTCTCCAATCTGGATTAGGGTCACCTAATACTATTGGGCTTGGCGTTAATTGAGGGAATCCATTTTCATTTAAAATAAAATCACCATTGTCATCAGTTAAAGACCCCGTACCTACAAGTACACCTAAAGGATAGCCAACAACCGCTCTAGAACTCAAGGAAGAACCTGTTAAATCAATAGATTTAGTACCTTTTAAATCGAGGATTTTATTTTTATTTTGGCTAAAGTTTGCGTAGGTACTTATTGTCCATTTTCTTTTATTTAAAATAACGTAATCTAAATTGGCTTCAAAACCTCGATTACTCATTTTGCCACCATTATCATATTGGGTATCATAACCAGAAGAAGGGCTTAAATCCAAATAAAACAAAACATCCTTTATCCAATTTTGATAATAAGTTGCTGAAAAGGTCAAATTATTTTGTAGTAGCCGTACATCCATACCTAGCTCCCACTCTGTTTTTATTTCTGGTCGCAAATTGGCATTCCCTTTATCCTCATCAATTCTAAAACCACCGCCAAATAAATTCACCGCTAAAGGGTCGCTATAAGTGGAATATTCAAATTGGTCTTCCGCTAAAGTTCTAAAACGATGTGCCGCAGGTTGTATGCCTACCTGCCCAAAAGAAGCACGAAGTTTTCCAAAATTAAACCACTTAGGCATTGGAATAGCTTTAGTAAATTGCCAAGCAACATCCATTGCAGGGTAAAAAAAAGTACCAGCAATACTAGAAGTAGCTTCCAATCCGCCAGAGGCGGTTAGGAATAGTTGGTCATATAAATTTGTGGAAAGGATAGCAAAACCTCGATTAGATCGAATATGTCTTTGGTTATTATCAATAGCCGTTTGGCTAATCGGGCCATTTAGACTATTAATTTCAGGAATAGAAGTCGCTGGAAATCCTTTTAATTCTTTAGAAGCTATGGTCCGTTGTCGATCGTTAATATTCCAACCAAGCGTAATCGTCCCTTCTACTGTTGGATTGATTTGATATTTTGCCTTTCCGATAGCATCAAAATTAAGCTCTTGCTCTTTAATTAAATCTTCAGCAAAAACACCTGGGCTTCTGAAACCTGAAGAACCAATAGGAAAAAAATAATTACGTTGATCCAACGCTTTATCTAAGCCGCCTCTGAGTGTAAATTGCATCCATTTGGTAGGCTGAATTTTTATATCCGTTGCATAAATAGACCGATTGACGGTAGAAGCAGCGGTTTGCTCGATAGCCGTCCATCCTGGATTATTATAAATTGGGTTCTGTTTACTTCCTAAATAACGTCGATAAGAACGATGCCTATTTGGAAAGCTACCGCCTAAGCCATCATAATAAGTTCCTTTATAAGTGCTGTTATCAAAATCTGGTGGCGTGCGCAAAAGGCCCAATAATAAACTTGTGGTACTTGAACTTTGCTGAATCCGATTAGATTTAGAATGGATATAAGCTGCTTTGGTAGATAAAGTCAGCCAATCCGTTAAGTATAAATCGCCATTTAATCGTAAATTCGTGCGATTATAATTCGCTTTCTTAATGATGCCATCTTGATCTAATCGCCCTAGATTAAAAAAGAAAGTGGCTCTTTTATTCCCACCTGATAGGCTTAAATCATGTTGACTATAGCCTCCTCCTCCAATAACTTGATCCCAATTCTGTTTTGTAAAGGTATTTTTTGAATGCTTTTCAAGAAAGGGTAAATATTTAATCCCATTGTCTCCCTCAAAATAAGCTCCATCCTGCAAATGTTTATCTGCACCTCCTGTTCGCTCAGGGATATAATCTCCCCAAGATTCCGCTGCTGTAGGGCTATATTTTCCATGTTTTCCTTGCCCCCAAAGGGTTTGTAGTGGAAATGCTTCGTTCACCTTATCAAAAGAGAAAGTAGTTTGGTAGTTAATGGTCAATTTTCCAGCTGTTCCTTTCTTAGTTGTTATCACAACAACCCCATTCGCTGCCCTAGACCCCCATAAAGCTGCTGCCGATGCACCTTTCAAAATTTGTAAACTGGCAACATCATTTGGGTTTAAATCACTCAAGCGGTTTTGCTGAGCTACTCCGCCTGTTCGTCCACCCGTAACGTTATTGCCGCCGCCATAAATGGTCGAATTACTAATCGGAATACCATCTAATATAATCAATGGAACACTCGAACCTGTAATGGTATTAGCCCCTCTAATTCGAATGATGGAAGCAGCACCAGGGTCTCCATTTGTTCGAGCAATTTGCACATTCGCTGCTTTTCCACCAAGCGCATTCAAAAGCGTAACTTCTCCTGACTGTTGAATCAATTCAGGGTCAATATTAGCGGTAGTTGCGCCCATTCTATCCTTAGGTTGCGTAAAACCGATAGCATTTACGACAATCTCATTCAAGAAATTTTTAGCAGGAATTAATTGGAGATTTAACTGCTTTTGTTGGATAAGCTCAACGGTATTCGTTTCATACCCAATAAAAGAAATTTCTACTAGTTGTTTCCCTGAGGGCAATAACAACTCAAAAAATCCTTCTCCGTTGGTAGTTGTTCCCCTAGCTGTTTTGGGCAAATAAATCGTTGCACCAAGAAGGGGTTTTTGATTTTCATCGAGAATTTGCCCCATTATTTTTCGAGGAAGTGTTTTGCTATTGATTTTTTTACTTAGTATTGGTTGGCTTGGTTTCTGGTTAATCCGATTCTTTAAAACGCGTTTTCTAAGTTTAGCTTTCTTGATAATATAATTTTGTCTCCCTACTTTTTTAAATTTTAAATGTACAGGAGGGAGTATCTTCCTTAGAATAGTTTTGATATCTGCACGATAATCAAAATCTGTCTTAATTTTTATATTAGCAATGGTTTCGGGTTCGTATAAGAAAGATACTTCTTTTTGTTTTTTGAGTTGATTCAGAATAAATGGTAAGGAATTAGGCGCTGCTTCTTTATAACTCACTTGTTGCTGTCCGAATAGGGTTGTCGGAAAAAGTAAAAAGAATAATGTATGATAAAACAAGTACCTCAAAACAACTAATTTATAACTAAAACGCTCTATTTCAAAAGCAAAAAATAAAGCTACTTATTGCTAAAATTAAACAAGTAGTTTCTTTAAACTTAAGGCATTGAAATACAAAAAATAAAATGTATTGCTTATTTTCCTAAAGATGGTAAAAAAAAGTAGGAACTAATAAAACTTTGAAGAAAAAATAGACGAATGACACAAAAAAGGCGAGTAAATACAGCGTTATAATTATTCCTCGTTTTCTACTTTTTGGCTAATAAATAATTGGCTACCGTTTATGCTAAAATCAATATTTAGCAAGTAAGAAAGGGATTCAAAGAGTACTTTTTGATTATCAATTTCTATACTACCCGAAGCTTGTTTTTCTAAAATAGTAGTATTTTCTAATTCGACCGTTAAACCAAACGTTTCTTCAATTCGTTGAATCACTTCCTTCATAGGCGTGCCTTCTCCAAAAGACCATTTCTGGTATCGCCAATCTGCCCAATAATCCGTTTGATTGTTTACTAAATCAAAAACAGCCGTTTGGGTGTTAAAGCTTGCTGTTTGCCCCGCCAACAAGGGTTGTTCTGCAACACCTTCTTTATTTAAAGTTACCTTTCCCTCGACTAAACTAATAATGGAATTTTCTCGATGGCTATTTACATTAAACTCCGTTCCGATAACGGTTACTGCCAAATCTTTTAATTCAACGATAAATTGTTTACCTGTTGGTTGTGCAGCCACCTTAAAATAAGCTTCTCCTGATAATTGGACTTTTCGATTATCCAGTTCCACAAAATTATCATTATAAGCTAAAGTAGAATTCGCTGCAAGAATTATTTGCGTCCCATCAGATAATTGAATGGTCTGATTTTCGGCATATCCCGTTTGATACTGTATGCGCTCAACCTTATTGAGGTAAGTAGAAATACCCAAAAAAGAAAAAGCAACTACTGCAATAGTTGCCGCTATTTTTAGCCAATTTCGACGAGTCGATTGTAGTTTATGTAAAGGAATAGAAGGTTCGGTTGTTGAAGTAGCATTTTGGAGTTTTGTTCCTAATTTATCCCAATTAGCTTTAGTTTTAGCTTGATTTATAGACTGTTTTTTAAAAGGAATACCAAGTTCCATCATTTTAGCATCTTCCACGAATTGAGCATTTTCTGGATGCTCTTGCTGCCATTTATTCCAATGAGCGCTTTCCTCCACTCCATCTTCTTTTTTGAGCCATCTCAAAAAAGAAGCATTTTTCAATAATTCTACTAGGTTGTTATTTTTGCTCATTACTTAATTAATCTGACGCAAGATCGTTTTGAATATTTGTTGTACTAAATGTGAGAATAATATGAAATCGAATTAAAACTGTTAATAAGATAGGTTTAATTCGATTTTATACTCTATTTTAATTCAAAAATTGCAAAATTAATATTTTAAATGCTGTAAAACGTCTGCTTGACGTAGTTTTATCATGGCTTTATGTATATGATTGACAACTGATTGATAATTAATTTCTAAAATTTCCGCTAATTCCTCATAATCTAGATTATTATAAAATTTTAAATATATAATTTCTCGTTGCCTTGGAGACAGTTTATGCAGAGCCGTTTCAATCGCTTTTTTCACAAAATCGTTTTCGGCTTTTAATTGTAATTCTGCTGGAGCAATAATAATATTTATAGGATTCACAATAGCAAAATCAGTCAACCGATTTTGTTTTTTAATCAATTTAAGGCATTGATTTCTAAGTGATCGAATCAAATAAAATTTTGGGGAATTAATATTGGTAATTTGTTTGCGGTAGTTCCATAAATCTACAAATACATCTTGGACGGCATCTTCTGCCAAATCTGATTGTTCCGTGATTTTTAAAGCGTAGTGGTATAGGTCGGTATGAAATAAAGAATAGAGTTGTTCAAGGGCAGCTAAATCTCCCTTGAGCATATCTTTCCATATTATTAAGTGTTTATTGTGCTGAGTCATATTAGCTTTTACCATTCGCAACAAAGGTAATAAACTAAGTCAATTTTTAATTCTTTTCCAATCTTTTTTATAAGACCGTTGCCAGTTGCCAGTTACGGGTTAAAGGCTGTAAATTCAATGTAGTCATCCAAACTTATCCTAAATTTATGAGGAAAGACTTGAATGAATTTACCTAATAACCCAAGTTGCGGGCAACTGGTAACTGGTAACCGGTAACTGACAAACTGGTTAAACCGTCTGAATTATATCGTACTGGGTCAAAATGTGCATATTTCCTGCCTTATCTTTTGCCACCACCGCAGGAATTGTTTTACTAATGTACCGTGTCAAATTCTTCACAGGCAAATCTTCTGCAACTAAAGGAAACGCTGTTCCCATAATTGTTTTAATTGGCTCCTCTGTATTTTTTAAAGGATTTTCCAATAAATAAGTTAAGACCGCACTTTCTGTAACAGAACCAATAATTTCTTCTTTTTCGACTACAGGTAATTGAGAAATGTCTTTTTCTTTCATTAAATTAAAGACAGAACGAACCGTATCAGAAGGAGCTACAGAAATGAATTTTTCTCCATTTTTTGCGGCAATCATATCTTTCACCGTCAAATCATCTTCTAAAAAGCCTCTTTCCCGCATCCAATCATCATTATAAATCTTTCCTACATAGCGACTTCCATGGTCATGAATAACTACCACTACCACATCATCTTTAGTCAGTTGATCCTTAATTTGTAATAATCCAGCAAAAGCTGACCCTGCTGAATATCCTAATAACATTCCTTCCTCTTTTGCCAATCTTCGACACATCAAAGCACCGTCTTTATCGGTTACTTTTTCAAAATGGTCAATTAAACTAAAGTCAACATTTTTAGGTAAAATATCTTCTCCGATACCTTCCGTGATATATGGATAAATTTCCTTTTCGTCAAACTCCCCTGTTTCATGGAATTTTTTAAAGACAGAACCATACGTATCTATCCCAATAATTTTAATATCTTTCTTTTGTTCTTTTAAGTATTTAGAAGTACCAGAAATAGTTCCACCAGTACCAACCCCCACAATCATGTGGGTTATTTTACCGGCCGTTTGTTCCCAAATTTCTGGGCCAGTTGATTCGTAATGTGCTTGACGATTAGATAAATTATCGTATTGATTGCACCAAACAGAATTAGGAATTTCCTTGCTTAATTTTTCCGCTATGGAATAATAAGACCGTGGATCACTAGGTTCTACATTGGTCGGACAGACAATTACTTCTGACCCCATTGCTCTTAATAAATCAATCTTTTCTTTACTCTGTTTGTCACTTGTCGTAAAGATAGATTTATAGCCTTTTACACAAGCTGCAATTGCTAAACCCATTCCTGTGTTGCCAGACGTACATTCGATAATCGTTCCACCAGGTAAAATATCTCCTCTTTTCTCCGCATCTTCTAGCATTTTTAGTGCCATACGGTCTTTGATAGAGTGTCCAGGATTGGTAGTCTCTAATTTCACTAATACTAATGCTGGAATATCTTTAGCAATTTTATTAATCTTAATAAGGGGCGTGTCTCCTATTGTTTTTAGGATATTTTCGTGATACATTAACTTGATTTATTTGATAAAAGATTTTGATTAGTTGTCAGGTTTAGATGGGTATTTAATTTCCAATTTGACCTCAACAAGCTATTCTATTTGAAGAACGAAAAAAATGGAAATGAGTTTTGTTATGGATGAAAAATATCGTCAACCTACAAAACGGGGCAAAAGTAGATATATTTAAACTAAGGCAGGAAGAACGATTGAAGATAATATGGATTGATGATTTTAGTTTTTATCTCGGATGTTGATAAATGCCTCACGAATTAATTTCCCACGGATGAAAATACCACGGATATTTTTTACCACGGATGTGTTTCGCTCGGATTACAAGGGATGCTAGTGATTTATCTCAGATGTTTTTTAACGTGGATAAAACTACGACGGATATAAATTGACAACGGATTTTTCTGTAGTTTTTTACCACGAATGATGAGCAACACGGATGTTTTTATCTTGGAAACCGTTTAAACAACTGTATTTCTGCAAAAATCATAATAAATATCAGGATTTTACTGCAAACTGCAAACTGCCTACTAATCTCCTATCTTAAATATCGAGTTTTGACATAGAATTTTTTATCTCTAACACCTAACATTTTACCAACTCTAGGAGAAACGACTATTTCTACATTGGCATCATAGGTGGCGGGAGTTTTAGCGATGACTTTTGCATAAAGCGTACGTTTTTTCATTGGGTTGGTAATTTGAACAATTGACCCGACAGGCGCATATTTATGCATCACTAATAAATCGGAAGTGCTTTTTGTACCTTCTATAAAAACGGCAGGGCCTTTACGGCGATATTCTTTTTTTCTCCTTTTTTCTGCATAATATTTCTTTTTGTAAACGTAGCTTTTTTGCCAAAGTGGATGCCCTTTCTTATGTTGTCGATACGAATCCGGCACCCCTTGAATATTCATCCAACCAATTCGCAATTCATGACCAACAGATAAAACAGGTTCAATGAGGTTATTCCTGTCCATAATCGTATCTATTGGTAACTTAAATAGCCTTTGAGCGACGTGGTACATCGTTTCTCCTTTTTTAACCACATAATAAATCGGTACATAAAGATGAGGCGCATAATCAACAGGTTTGTAGCGAATAATGCTTCGATTAGGAACAGGAATTTTTATTCGACTACCCGTACCATATCTTCCACCTTCATTTTTTGGATTATAAAAATAAAGTTCATCCAAAGTAAGCCCATAAAAACGAGAAAGAGAATAGAGGGTTTGGTTAGGTTCCATAATATGTGTAAAAACCTTTTGCCCGTATAAACCTGTTGAAAGAAATATAGTATCTTGCGGTGTGAGATAGTTCAGGCTGTCTCCAGTAAGATCAGCAGTTGTTTTCCCATATACGTTTAACGGCAAGCAAAATAAAGCTGCCCAAAATAACCATTTGTTCATTTGTTCCAATAATTAGTGCTAGCATAAAGATTGAAAATATCAGCCCTTATGCTTAGTTTTCTGTTTTAAAATAATAGCTTTAAAAATTATGCAAACTCTTGGTATCATCCCTTCTCGCTTTGCTTCTACTCGATTTCCAGGGAAACCTTTAGTGGAGATTAATGGCAAAACGATGATACAACGAGTCTATTTGCAAGCGTGTAAAGCTAAAATGTTATCAAAAGTTATTATTGCTACCGATGATGAACGCATCTATAATCATGTACAATCATTTGGTGGTCAAGTAATTATGACGAATCACAACCACCAAAGTGGAACTGATCGCTGTGCAGAAGTAGCAATGTTCTTCCAAGATATGGAAGCTATCGTAAACATTCAAGGGGATGAGCCATTTATTAATCCTCAACAGATTGATCTTGTTGTTCAACAATTGAAACAAAATACAACCATAAACATAGCTACCTTAGCCAAAAAAATCACGAAATCAGCACAATTATTTAGCCCAAATATTGTCAAAGTCGTGTTTAATAAAGATAACATTGCACAGTATTTTAGTCGCAGTCCAATTCCATTTTTAAGAAATGTCAAAAAAGAAGATTGGTTGAACGAAGGTATTTTTTATAAGCATATTGGTTTGTATGGCTATCGAATAGAAACACTTTTAGAGATCGCCAAATTACCCGTGAGTATTTTAGAAAAAGCAGAATCTTTAGAACAATTGCGTTGGTTAGAAAATGGGTATAAAATTGGCATTGGTTTAACGGATATAGAAACAATTGGGATTGATACGCCTAAGGATTTGGAGCAAGCCTCAAGTAGCTTAGACTTCTAGTCTGAGTAGTTCGTTAGTTGTAAGGTTAATTTACAATAATCATCTTTATAAAAATAATATTTTGAAATTTTGTAGCAAATGCGGTCATGGAGTCAACTTAAAAACGGTACCAGATGACCACCGTCCCCGATACGTTTGTGATAATTGTGAGACCATCCATTATCAAAACCCAAATATAGTGACTGGTGCCTTACCGATTTGGGAAGACAAAGTAATGTTGTGCAAAAGAGGCATTTCTCCTCGTAAAGGATACTGGAATGTACCTGGTGGATATATGGAAAACGGGGAAACAGTAGAAGAAGGAGCGATTAGGGAAGTATATGAAGAAACCTTGTCTAAAATAACCATTACGGGCTTACACATGGTTTACAGCATTCCTAGAATCAATCAGGTTTACATGCATTTTTTAGCCAATTTACAAGCCTTAGATTATCAACTCACACCAGAAAGTATAGCAATTGAATTATTTACCGAAGCAGAAATTCCTTGGGAGGAGATTGCTTTTCCTTCTTCCAGATTTACTTTAAAACGCTATTTTGAGGATAGGAAAAAGGGGATTCAACAGGTGCATATGGGGAAGTTTGAGTGGTAAAGAGAGGTTACAAGGTTTAGAGGTAACAAGGTACAAAGGGTAGCTTCTACCAACCTTTATACCTTGTTACCTTTGAACCTTTGAACCTCTATACCTTACTCTTCTATCGCCCCATAAATAATAGCATAGAATCTATCCCAAAAATCAGGGCGAACAAAAGGAATGATTTGGGTCATGCCAACGAAGGTTAGTTCTTCAGCAGGATCAATAAAAAATTTCGTATTAAAAGCGCCACCCCATTCAAAAGTACCTGGTGATTTAGGATTAATTGCTTGGCCTTCCGCTGTTTTTAAAGAAAAACCTAAGCCATAAGTTAAACCTGGTTTTTGACTAAATCCTTTACCGTTTTCGTTTTGCTTAATTAATTGGTCAGAAGTCATCACATCAATCGTTTTTCTACCTAAAATTCTTACGCCATTATAAGTGCCTCCACTACAAAGTATTTGAATAAATTTCGCATAATCCATCGTAGAACCAGACAATCCACCGCCGCCAGCATAATGGTTATTATCTGCAAACATGGGATAGTTTGGATCTAAACCAAAAGAATTATCCGCCATGACCATCTCTTTTTGCTCATTATAAGTATAAATAGGTACTAAACGATCCTGCTTATTTTTTGGTAAATAAAAATACGTATCATCCATTCCAATTGGGTCAAAAATATTCTTTCTGAAATATTGGTTTAAAGGCATGCCAGAAACCACTTCGACTATTCTACCTAAAATTTCCATATTTAAACCATACATATACTGCGTTCCAGGTTGATAAATAAGCGGCGCTTTGGCAATTTGTTCCACCATTTCCGCAGTACTCGCAGTTGGATGAGACAAGCCAAATTGATTCGCATTATTTTTCTCATAAATTGCCTGAATTTTCCCAGGATTAAAAGCGCCATAAGCAATACCTGAAGAATGGGTCAATAAATGCCGAATAGTGATTGGGCGCTCCACAGGAACAGTCGTATAACTTGAATCTGCTGGATTAAAAGTATCCAATACCTGTGTTTTGGCAAAACCTGGAATGTAGTAAAAAATAGGGTCATCTAATCCTAATTTCCCTTGCTCAAATAATTGCATAATCGAAACAGTCGTCACTGCCTTCGTCATGGAAGCTAAACGAAAAATATCGTCTTTCTGGTAAGCCTCTTTTTTATCTAAGCTCGTATGTCCAAAGTTTTTATAATAAACGATTTTTCCTTTTCGAGCAAGTAAAAATACACCGCCAGGCATTGTGCCTTCTGCTATATATTTTTGAATATGACCATCCAAAAGTGCTAATCGGGCATCAGACATCCCAACTTCCTCAGGTTGCCCTTCCATTAAACCTCCAATGGAATTTTGCGAAAAAGTAGGGAAGCTCATGGCTATAAAAACAAAAAAGACAAGTAATTGACGTTGCATTATATTAAGTATTTTAAATATTTGTAAAAATTAGTACGAAAATACTAAAAAATATTAAACTTAGTAACGAATAAAAAATAAGTCGAACATCTAATATTAAATTCCCCACGAATTTATTATCCCCACGAATTATAGTTGTTCAAGTTATTTTTTCAGCATTACTTATGCTAATATATCCTTCACCACCTTTCCATGTACATCCGTCAAACGATATCGTCTTCCTTGAAATTTAAAAGTCAATTGCTCGTGATTAATCCCTAATAAATGCATTAAAGTAGCTTGAAAATCGTGGACATGCACGCCATTCGTTTGTACATTATAGCCAAAGTCATCCGTTGTACCATAAGAAAATCCTGCCTTAACACCTGCTCCTGCCATAAACATCGTATAACATTTTGGGTGATGGTCTCTACCATAATTATCGACCGTCAATTTGCCTTGGGAGTAACTGGTTCTGCCAAATTCTCCACCCCAAATCACCAAAGTATCTTCCAATAATCCTCTTTGTTTTAAGTCGGTAATTAAAGCAGCCGTTGCTTGGTCTGTTTCCTTACATTGCGTTTTGATGGCGCTAGGCAAAGCACCATGTTGATCCCAACCTTGATGGTATAATTGGATAAATTTGACGCCTTTTTCTACTAATCGTCGAGCTAATAAAGCATTGGCAGCATAGGTGCCAGGTTGGCGACTGTCTTCGCCATACATGTCGTAAATATAATCTGGTTCCCCAGATGTATCGGTTACTTCGGGAACAGAAGTTTGCATCCGATAAGCCATTTCATATTGGGCTATTCGTGCTTCTATTTCAGGGTCAGCGATTTGTTCAAATTGTATTTCTTGCAATTTTTTTAAATAATCCAATTGATCTCGACGCGATAAATTCGTCATTCCATCGGGATTATTTAAGTATAAAACAGGGTCTTTTCCTGCTCTAAATTGTACACCTTGATGTTCTGAGGGCAAAAACCCATTTCCCCATAAACGAGAATACAACGGTTGACCATATTTATTTTTAGTTACTAAAACTACAAATCCTGGCAGATTTTCATTAGCTGAACCCAAGCCATAATTTAACCAAGCACCAATCGATGGCCGACCGGGTAATTGGCTACCTGTTTGCATAAAAGTAATGGCGGGATCATGATTAATTGCTTCGGTGTACATCGACTTCACAAAGCATAAATCATCCACAATCTCAGCCGTATGTGGCATCAATTCACTTACCCAAGCGCCACTCTCCCCTCTTTGTTTAAAGTCAAAAATAGACCCTGCTAATGGGAAATTTGCTTGTCCGCCTGACATGCCTGTTAAGCGTTGTCCGCCTCGAATAGAATCTGGCAGATCTTCTCCATTCATTTTCTTTAACAGGGGTTTAGGGTCGAATAAATCTAATTGAGAAGGGCCTCCACTTTGGAATAAATAAATGACCCTTTTGGCTTTTGGAGCAAAATGAGGTTTGCCTAATACACCGCCATTAAAGGACAAATTATTCGTCGCCTGATTATTTCCTAAAGCTGTTATGGGGTTTAAAAAAGAAGACAAGGCTGCTGCCCCTAAGCCCATGGATGTTTTAGCTAAGAAAGACCTTCTGGAGTGGATTTTTTCGTAATTATGACAGGACATAGGAGTTATGAGTTATAAATTATGAGTGATGAGTAAATTTCGACTAAACAACCAATTTATCGTCGCATATAAGCTTCATCATGGTTCAAAATAGTATTCGCAACCGTTGCCAAGGCAGCCGTTGTAATTCGATTAACCGTCTTATCTAAGGGATAATTACCAATAGCTAAGACTTCCTTCGCTGCTTTTGGATGTTGTTGAAAACGAGCTTTTTCTTTTTCAAATAATTCGCGTAATAAAGCGATTTCTTTAGCTTGTGGTTTTCTACCTGTCGCATTTCTAAAAGCATAAGTAATCTGGTCATTAATTCTTTCACCACCTTCTTGTTGCATGCGCACCGCTAAAACTCTTGCCGCTTCCACAAATTGAGGATCATTTAATAAAACTAAAGCTTGTAATGGCGTATTCGTTTGTTCTCTCTGCACCACACATTTATCTCTGGAAGAGACATCAAAAGTAGTCATAAAAGGAGGCGGAGAAGTCCGTCTCAAAAATGTATATAAACTCCGTCGATATAATTTATCTCCTTCATCTTCTTTATAATGTAATAATTCGTGGGAGAAATTACCTAAATCAATCCATAATCCATCAGGTTGATAAGGTTTGACACTTGCGCCGCCAATTTTTTCAACTAGTAAACCACTTGCTTTCAAGGCATTATCTCGAATCATTTCTGCGGGCAATCGGTAACTCGTACTTCTTGATAACCAGATATTAAGTGGGTCTTTTTCTAGTAATTCCGCAGAAGTAGTTGAAGTCTGTTGATAGGTATGAGACAGCACCATTTCTTTGAGTAATGCTTTTAAATCCCAGCCATTCTCTTGAAAAGAAACGGCTAAATAATCTAATAATTCAGGATGACTAGGCAATGCACCTTGGCTACCAAAATCTTGTGGGGTACTGACTAAGCCTCTACCAAAAATTAATTGCCAATAACGATTGACTGCTACTCTAGCCGTCAATGGATTATTTTTATCAAACAGCCATTGGGCTAAACCTAATCTGTTGGCAGGAAATTCTTTTGAAAATGCTAATACTTTGGTAGGTGTTGCCATCTCTACAATATGCTTTGGTTGGTCGTAAACACCCCTATTCAGCACATGCATCGGTCGATTTTCAGGCGTTTCTTCCATGACCATCACTTCCATAATTGGATTCATTAACTCCAATCGTTTTGTTCGTAACCGTTGTAACTGCCTTTCTATTTTCTTAATAGGTGGTTGATGGGCAATTTTATAGGCCTCAAATAATTTCCCATCCTCTTTTTCATCAACTAAATCGGCAATCCATTGAATTTCTAAAGGGGTTATTTGACGGTCGAAAATCATTAATTCATCCAATTTTCCTTTAAAAAAGCCACTTTCTCCTGTAAAACTTCGATAACTTTTACCAACCCTCAAGGGGGTATCATTTAGCTCATGATTACCTGATTTTACTGGATGAATACTTTTATATAGATTATCAAAGGCAATTTCATTTTTAGCAGTTAAACCATTGACAAAAAGTTGAATTCCTGCTGCTTTTCCAGAACCGTCATAAGTAAATGCCACATGCGTCCAAGTATTTAAAGGAATGGATTTTTGGCTGCGATTATGAATATAATTATGCGGCAACGAATGAATTAAACGAACAGCAACTCGATTTGAATTATCTAAGTAAAAATCCCAGCCTCGCCAGAAGTTATTCTTTTCTCCTGCATTTCCGACAATCACTTGGGTCTTTTCTGGATCATCCTCCGTCGTATAAACCCATGCGCCAGCCGAGAATGGCTCGGTCATTTCAAACAAGCCCATATCACTTAAATAAACTTCATCATAACCAGCAGGAAAAGTTACTGCTTGTCCCTTTTTTCCCTCCACTAATTTAGGTGCACCACCAGAAGTACATTTTTTATTACCATCAAAATATTTAGCTGGTCGTTTTCCTTTATTAATATAATCCTTCATTTTATCAAAAGGAAAATAACCCACTAAGCCTTTTGGTTTTTTAGGGGAATTGCTTATTAACTGTTTGATAAAAGTACCTTGTTCCGTTAATTGTTTTTTAGTGAGTTTTAATGCTTCTTCTTTTGCTTGAATACTAGAATTAATTTCCGCTAATTTAGTTTCCGTTTCTTCATCTGGCAAAGTCAACATGGGGCCGTAATTCCCATCATCTCCTGTCATGCCTAATTCTTTGACATTATTAAAAAATGCTGCAAATTGATAAAACTCATCTTGGGAAAAAGGGTCAAATTTATGGTCATGACAACGAGCGCATTCCATTGTCAAACCCAAAAACGCCGTTGCCGTAGTATTGGAGCGGTCAAAAACATATTCCAAACGAAATTCTTCATCTACTGCCCCACCCTCTGCGGTCATCGCATGGTTTCTGTTAAAAGCCGTTGCCAATTTTTGTTCTTTAGTCGCATTCGGCAATAAATCGCCCGCTAATTGTTCGGTAACAAATTCCTTATAGGATTTATTATTTTTAAAACTTTCAATCACCCAATCTCTCCAAGGCCACATTAATCTTGCCCCGTCCGCATGCATCCCATGAGAGTCGGCATATCTGGATAAATCCATCCATTCCATGGTCATTCGTTCTGCATAGGCATCGGTTTGCAATAATTCAACCACTACTTTCTCAAAAGCATTTGGCGAATTATCTGCTAAAAAGGCATCTATTGCAGATATAGCAGGAGGTAGACCCGTTAAATCCGTATAGACTCTTCTTAGCAATCTTTCTTTAGCTGCTTTTGGAGAAGGAATTAAGTCCTTTTCTACTAACTTCGATTGAATGAATTGGTCAATCACATTATTTTGAATCCATCCAGCTTGTTGCACAACAGGGATTTCCCGTTTAACTGGTGGAATAAATGCCCAATGTTCTTTCCATTCCGCTCCTTGTTCTATCCATTTTATAATCGTTGCTTTCTCTTTAGCGTTTAAGGTCAAATGACTTTCTGGTGTAGGCATTTGATATTCAGGATCTTCAGAAATAATTCGATGGAATACTTCGCTTTTTCTCAAACTTCCTTTCACCAATGCATATCCTTCGCTTTCCGTTAAGGGGGAAAAAGCAGTCTTTTCTTGGTCTAAACGCAAATTAGCCTTCCGAGCAGCTTCATCTTGCCCATGACAAGACCAACATCGGTCTGACAGAATGGGGCGTATATGCAGGTTAAAGTCAATTTCTGCTGGTAAGGACTGATAAGCTACTTCCAAATTCTCTGGAATAGAAGGTTCGCAGCTGCTTACACAAAAGGCTAGAGAAAGGATGAAAAAATAAAATCGACTCATGATAATTGGTTATACATTAGAATACTGACTAAAGATAGTTTTTTTTTGAAAAAACAGAAAATTATCTACTGTTTCAAAAAAAAATAGTAAAAATATTTGCGTAACTATTCACTCAGGAGCGTCGTGTTACTGTTGCGATGGACAAGTAGCACGACGATTCTGAGTCATATGTTTTATATATGATTCACCCATAGTTTTCACCGTAGAACCAACTTGTTAAAGTATTTCCCTTTGTCAATTCCTAATTCCATTTTTCTTTACTTACTTTGCGGCGAAGTTAGAACTATTGCAAAAACAGATAGTTCTTCTGTTTTCATCAAAATAAAATCAATATGAAAAGTATAGCCGTTTTTTGTGGGTCCAGTCCAGGAATAAACCCTGAATATACCAAAGCCACCCAAGTTTTAGGAGAAATAATGGCTGAACAAGATATTACCTTAGTGTATGGTGCTGGAAATGTAGGTTTAATGGGCGTAGTAGCAGATGCTGTTCTGTCTAAAAAAGGGAAAGTAATTGGCACAATTCCTCAATTTTTAGTAGATAAAGAAGTGGCACATTATGGAATTACCGAACTGATTATTACAGAAACCATGCACGAACGAAAGCAAAAAATGGTAGATGTAGCAGCAGGTGTTATTGTACTCCCTGGTGGCATTGGTACATTGGATGAGTTTTTTGAAATGTTTACTTGGCAACAATTAGGACTGCATGACAAACCCATTGGTATTTTAAATGTCAATGGATATTATGATCATATACTAGCACACATCCAACACATGGTTAAAGAAGGCTTTTTAAAAGATTTTCATGGTGACCGAATTAAGGTAGATTCGAACCCTGCACAATTAATTGCCAAAATGAAAGGGCAGAAAATTGAATATGTGGATAAATGGTGGGTGAAGTAATTGGTATTCCTCTAAGAATCGGTTATTTTTGCGCCCTATTCCAAATTTGAACGTTTTCTATTCATCGTTCATCATTTAAAGTTCATCGTTAATTAGTAAATATGTTAGATAAACTTGTCGCTAACGGTAAAAAATCAACCAGAGATGGTTTTGGTGCAGGATTGGCAGAAGTAGGTAGAAAAAATGACCAAGTCGTTGCTTTATGTGCCGATTTAATTGGCTCTCTAAAAATGCAAGAGTTTATTAAAGATAGTCCTGAAAGGTTTTATCAGGCAGGCATTGCAGAAGCCAATATGATGGGTGTGGCAGCAGGATTAGCCATTGGCGGAAAAATTCCCTATACAGGTACTTTTGCTAATTTCTCTACAGGAAGAGTTTATGACCAAATTCGTCAATCTATTGCGTATTCGCATAAGAATGTAAAGATTTGTGCTTCGCATGCAGGATTGACTTTAGGAGAAGATGGCGCAACGCATCAGATTTTAGAAGATATTGGTTTAATGAAGATGTTGCCTGGTATGACGGTTATTAATCCATGTGATTATAATCAAACTAAAGCGGCAACTATTGCGATAGCTGACCATCATGGCCCAGTTTATCTACGTTTTGGTCGCCCAGGATGGCCAGTTTTTACGCCAGACAATCAAAAATTTGAAATTGGTAAAGCTTTAATGTTGAGTGAAGGAACAGATGTAACGATTTTTTCTACAGGACATTTAGTTTGGCATACCATTGAAGCAGCTAAAGCATTGGCGAAGGAAGGTATTTCTTGTGAATTAATTAATATTCACACCATTAAGCCTTTAGATGAAGAAGCCATTCTTAAATCTGTTAGAAAAACGGGTTGTGTCGTAACTGCGGAAGAACACCAAAGACATGGTGGTTTAGGAGATAGTGTCGCACAGGTATTGGCACAACATTTACCAACGCCACAAGAGTATATTGCCGTTAATGATTCCTTCGGGGAAAGTGGAAAACCACTAGATTTAATGAATAAATATGGGCTTGGCATACAAAATGTCATTGACTCTGTAAAAGCTGTTTTGAAGAGAAAAGGATAAATAAAGGCATGGAGGTATAAGGGTTAAAAGGTATAGAGGTATTAGCGTAAGCAACAAATCTTTAGTACTAGACCAATTTAACTCGTCTTAAATCTCTTTTTCTTACTTGATATAAATAAACCTCCAAACTGTTCCGTAAAACATTTCGTGCAGTTTGGAGGTTTTTATTTTATTTTTTGGCAGTAAATGATTGTCTCATTTTCGCCATTTACACTTAACCATATCATGAAATTCGCAACTAAAGTAATCCACGCAGGAATTGAGCCAGACCCAGCTACGGGAGCAATTATGACCCCAATTTATCAGACTTCCACTTACGCGCAAGAAGCACCAGGTAAAAATAAAGGGTATGAATATGCTAGAACGAAAAATCCAACTCGTTCGGTATTGGAAAAGAATCTGGCGGCGCTGGAAAATGGGAAAGATGCGATTTGTTTTGCAAGTGGTTTGGCAGCTATGGATGCTATTTTAAGATTATTAAAGCCTGGAGATGAAGTTTTAGCTTCTAATGATTTATATGGTGGGTCTTATCGGTTAATGCGCACCATTTTTGAGCCTTATGGTATTCAGTCTCATTTTGTTGATATGGATGATCCTAAGCAATTTAAAAAGCATATTAGTCGAGGTAAAACTAAATTAGTTTGGATTGAAACGCCAACTAATCCAATGCTAAGTATTATTGATATAAAATCAATTTGTAAAATAGCAAAAGCTAATGATTTACTAGTTTGTGTAGACAATACGTTTTCTTCTCCTTACTTACAGAATCCATTGGATTTAGGAGCAGATTTGGTTTTGCATTCTGCTACGAAATATTTAGGCGGACATTCCGATGCTATTTTAGGTGCAGTTGTTGCCAAAACTAAAAAATTAGCAGATCGTTTACATTACATACAAAATGCAGTAGGTGCAGTACCTGGTCCACAAGACTGTTTCCTTATTTTAAGAGGCATCAAAACTTTACATTTACGAGTAGAAAGAGCTTGTAAAAATGCCAAAAAAATAGCTAAATTTTTGCAAAGCCATCCAAAGGTTGGCAAGGTTTACTATCCAGGTTTTAAAGACCATCCAAACCATAAAATAGCTAAGGCACAAATGCGAGATTTTGGCGGTATGGTTTCTTTTGATTTAGCCAATGATGAATATGAAGAGGCTAAAAAGGTGTTAACTAATACCCATTTATTTACTTTAGCAGAATCATTGGGTGGTGTAGAATCTTTAATCGGACACCCTGCTAGTATGACGCATGCATCCATCCCTAAACCAGAGAGATTGAAAGTAGGCTTGACGGATTCTTTAATTCGTTTAAGTGTGGGGGTAGAAGATGTAGATGATTTAATTGAGGATTTAGATAAAGCGTTTCAGAATTTATAAAAAAGAGGTTAATAGGTTACAAGACATAGAGGTTACAAGGTATTCAACTCTATGCCTTGTAACCTCTACACCTTGTAACCTCTATTACCTCTCGCTATGAATAATTTAGAAAAATTTCGCAGGGTTAAAGCTTTCGTTTTCGATGTAGACGGCGTCCTTACAGACCACAGTATCTTCGTTTTTGAAAACGGACAAATTATAAGAAAATTAAACGATAAAGATTTAACTGCTTTGCAAAAAGCTACAGACAACAAGTTTAAGGTAGCTATTATCTCAGGAGGTAGTTTAAATGGTTTAGCGCCCATTTTTAAAGGATTAGGCATTACAGATATATATGAAAAAATAAGAGATAAAAAAGCCGCCTATGATGAATTTAAATATGCCCATCAAATAGATGATGAGCAAGTGTTGTATATGGGTGATGATTTGCCTGATTATACTGTCATGCGTCTTGTCGGCTTGCCTGTTTGTCCTAAAAATGCTGCTCCAGAAATCAAGGAAATCACTCAGTATATGTCTCCTTTTGGTGGAGGAGAAGGTTGTGTCCGAGATGTCATAGAAAAAGTACTCCGATTGAAAAAAGTTTGGTTACCCAAGTGAATAAATGAAAAAATGCTTAAATGAGTAAATTTATCAAGTCTATTCCAGAAGTTTTAGTTTCCACTCAACTAATCCTTGCCTCTAAATCTCCACGTAGAAGTCAATTGCTTGCCGAAGCAGGTTTTAATTTTAAAGTCCGAGCTAAAGAAGTAGCCGAAAATTATCCTACCAACTTAAAACCTCGACAAATACCTTTATTTTTAGCGGAGAAAAAGGCTAAAGCTTGTCAAGAATTTTTAAAAAAAGGGCAAATTATTTTAGCGGCAGATACCATTGTAACCAAAGGAAAAAATATTTATGAAAAGCCTATCGATAAAAAAGATGCAGAACGCATTCTAAAAAAATTATCTGGTCAATGGCATGAGGTAATTACAGGTGTTTGTCTGTTGTCTAAAAAGAAAAAAGTTAGTTTTATTGGTGTTTCTAAAGTGAAATTAGAAAAATTATCTGCGGTCGAAATTGATTATTATATCGACAAATTTCAGCCCTATGATAAGGCAGGTGCTTACGCTATTCAAGAATGGATTGGCTTATGCAAGATTTCTAAAATTAAAGGGACTTATAGTAATATTATGGGCTTGCCTGTAGATTTGGTTTATCGATATTTGCAGGAATTTTAGGTAGCTTGGACTTCTAGTCCGAGTAGTGAATTTATGGTAGCGATGACTCAAAGCGGATACCCAACACGCTGACTGAAAATAAGAAGATTTACTAAATTCTGAAAATTTAGCAAATAAGAAGTTCTAGACAAGATGCCCGAACTACAGTTAAAAAATAAAAAGCCTCAACCGAATATATCAGTTGAGGCTTTTTATTTTTTAAAATACTTGCTACTCGGGCTAGAAGCCCAAGCTACTATTTAATACGACCAAAGATCATGCTCGAAGTTAAAGATTTCCATACGGATTTTTTCTGCTTCTAAAAGCATATCTACTCCAGTTAGGTAATCCTCTACTTTTCTATCGTAAACGTTTGATCGTTTCATGATATAGCTAGAGAATCGACGTTCTTCCATCAAATCTTCCCAAGTGGTAATATCTGCATCATTTTCTGGATTGAATACCTTATGTCGAGCTAAAATCTCTCTACATTCAGGATAATAAGCCCAGAATAATGGCGTAGTATATTTATAATTACCATTCTCATCGTATTCGTCTTTTAGTGGCGCAATTCCTAAGATTCGTACTTGAAGCGTAGAAGATTCTTCATCAAAAAACCAAATTTCTTTGATTCTAAATTGTTTGATGTCTTCTGGATTTAAGTCATTTCTTACAATCGTAATTTCTTCTTCGTAAGTCTCCGGATCAAAAGCGATAATGGTATCAACAGTTGCGCCCATTGAAGCTACTTCATCTGGTGCTAATGGATAAGAAAATTTATCATCTTCTGTTCCATAAACGGTAATTTCTCCTTCTTCTGCAGCTTTCATTAGGATTGAGAAAAATGGTTCTTCTGGGTAAGAAAATGGAAGGTTCAGTTTTTCTCTTACATCAATGACTCTCCACACTCTTTTTTCCCAAAATATATCCGCTTCTCGGATGTCGTCATAAGGTAGCACTCGTCTATCCGTAATGATTTTCTTTTCTACAATACCGTCCAAAGGTGCATCAAATTCTGCACCAGCTTCCGTTTTATACTCCCCCTCTGTTCCAGTTCGTAAATCCTGAGCATTTACCAGTTGAACAGCAAAAAAACATAAGAAACATCCAATTAAGCACTTAATATTCATAATCGATTTTAATAGATAGATTTTACAAAAAATTACAATGCTAAAACGCCTTTAAAGCTGCAAAAATTATGCTTAAAAATACTTTTTGCTAAAAGGCTGACATATTATTTTTAGAGGTCAGAAGTCAAACCATAAATTAAAATTAATTGTCAGAAGCGAGATTATCTGACTTCTGACAACAAAGTGGTCTGACTTCTGTATTCTAAAATTTTATCTAATTTTAAAGACCATAGAGTTAATCTTTCTACCAGCAGCATCACCTGGGCAAGTAGCCTTCACATTTTCAAAGTAATAAGTATCACCTGGTTTAGCAGCTCGTATTAATCGAAGTGATTTTTGATTAAATGTTCCACCAGGGTTATTACTAGCAACAGGATCTTGTCGTTTAGCAACTCTAACTAAATTGAACCCCTGAATTTTACATTTCGCATCAAAATCAAAGCCTTCTAACCAAGGAATCACCCCTCTTTGTGCCTTAAATTCTCCATTTCCCATTGAACCGTCTTGCTTTTTACCAAGCTTAGCTACTGGATCAGGAATACGCTTTACTCTAAAATCAGCAGACTTAGACAAACCACCACCAGAAATATTGATTTTAACATCTCCTGGCTTCTTTACCTTCACAACGTATTTACCTTTTCCACCTGTTAAGGTACAACCTCCGCCAGCACAGTTTACTTTTATGGCGTTACTAGACACCCCTGCAACAGAAACAGAAATTGGATTATCTACTCCAATATAGAATACATTCATTTTGTCAGCAGATACCGTTGCAGAAGTTTCTCCTACTTCGTAATCAAACGTAGACTTTGAAGTCGTTACTTCTCCTGTCAAAGGATTGGTTACGGTCGCACTAAGATTTAATGTTTTAGTACCTAAGCCTGAAGCTGCATCTGAAAAGACTGCTTTACCATCCTTCCCAACTGGCAATCTTTTACCATTTACAGTAAGGTTAATATTTGCAGGTGGAATATCAGAACTATAAGCACCTAAAGATACTTCTGCTTCAAATTTTCCGCCTTTAATGACATAAGCCTTTTTAGCGTTGATTACAGGAAAGAACTGGTTGAAGACAATCTGCTTACCACCTACTAACTCTGCTAATTTACCCACACCTAATGCTTCCGCATTTTTAGCATCTGTTTGAAATTTAGTCAATAAAGGTAATACAGAGATTAAAGGCATTTGTCGGAATCGGAAATCCGCCCAACTTTTTTTATCACCATCTGATTGCTCTTCCCAATTTTGGTCAATATCTAAAGAAATATTTTCCGCAAAAGAAGCAATATTAGCATCTGCAGCTGCTTGATCTACTTTTCCCCCTTTTACAAATCCAAAGGTTTCTTTATTATCATTGATTACTTTGGTATAAATATCAACAATATTTTTTCTAACCTCCGCAATTTTAGTTGCTAATTCATCTCCTTTTCCCTCTTTTACCAACATATTTGTGGTAACATCTTTATTCTTCTTTCCCTTGATGATTTTCTTAGCAGGATTTTCAGGATAAAGAAAATCGGCGTCATCAACTTCACCATTTTTATCACCCGCAGCATCAATTAAATCATTTTTAATCGTTTCTACATAATCGCTAAAACCTGCGATTTCTGCACGAATATCTGTCACAGCAATACCTAACGGCTTAAATTTTTCTTTTGATTGTTCGCCTAATAAAGCATTCAAAGCAGATGCTTGTTCGTCAATTGCTTTATTAGTAGTTGTATTTGATTTAACTAAACTATCGTCAATAGTCTTAAATGCGTTCATCACTTCGGCAGAAACATTTAACGCTAATAATGCGGTCAATACCAGATACATTAGGTTAATCATCAACTGCCTGGGATCCTTAGGAATAGACATTTTTGAAAATTTTATGAGTCGTTGTAGATTTTATATTTTCTTGATTACTTTCTCGTAAAATGTAACCCACAACTAATTTTTAAATAATTGAAATTGCTTTATTGTTAGATTATCCTACTGTTTTAAAAACAATAAAACAATTTTAACATTTAACAATACTTAGCTTCTAGGTCCGCCGATATTAGACATTGCAGACAACATACCTCCATAAACACCATTCAAAGAGTTCAAGTTGGTATTTAAAGCAGTTAATTGATCTTTATAGTGTTTTGTTTCATCTACAGAGTCAGCTAAGTCAGCCATTGCTTCGTTTAGCTTTGAATAGAAACTATTCATTGCTTTAATTTGCTGTCCTGTACCAGAGAAGTCAGCTTCTTGCAATGCTTTCAAAGAACCCAAGCTCTTAGACATGCCTTGTAATTCGTTTAACATACCTCCTAATTGTTGCTCCACAACTTCACCGTTCAACCCTGGAGTTACAGCACCTGGCCCAGCAGCTAAAGGTTGGATTTTCGCGCCATATTGGTCTAAACCTGGATATAATTTTTCCCAGTAATAATCTTTTTCAGGGCCTAATATTCCTAATACTAAGAAAATTAATGCTTCTACTGATAATCCAAGGATTAACATCTCACTTGCATAAGGCCAGCTCTCTAATTTAAATAATGCGCCCATTAATACTACAGCCGCACCAACACCGATTAACAAATTCTTTAAATACTTGAATCCTTTTGACTTTACAAAACTCATAACTTCTGAATGTTATTGTAGGTTATTAAAATTGTTAGATTGTCACTTAATAAAATAATTTAGAAGGAATAAATATTGGATTTTTAATATCGTAAATCATTTAAAGTCAACAGTTTACAAAGTTTTCAATATCCAATTATTCTTTCTTACTTCTATAATGATTATTTGCTAAAAAGTAACGGTTTTTGAAGGGTGTTTTATTTATTTTTTAGTTGGTATAAGTATTGGCGATTTTCAATCGCCTAAATAAGTCCCTTGTGTATAAATTAAAATATTATGGCTCAAAATAAAAGACGAATGAATTCGCCTTTACAAACCATTATTTTATAACTAAAATGGTACGAACATTATTGTGTTAAATATTCGTACCATTTTTCTTTTTATGCTTTATTGATTAAAAATCATCGTTGATTGAACGACCTAAGAAGGTAAGCGCACATCTAAATCCAACATAAGATTTTGTCGTATCTTGGTATTCCCAGTGTCGAACTCCACAACGTAAGAAGTAAGCGACATCTTTCCAAGAACCACCTCTGATTACTTTACGCTGATCCGCTTCATAATCATCATCTGTTGCATCGTACCGAATATCTGGATTTAAATCATGTAGGAAAGAGTAAGCATTTTCATAATATGCAGAGGAAGTCCATTCTGCGACGTTTCCTGACATGTTATAAAGCAAGTAATCATTTGGAAAATACATATCTGCTGCTACGGTATACAAACCACCATCTTCTGGGTAATTACCTCTACCTGGTTTAAAGTTTGCTAATAAACAACCTTTACCGTTTCTAGTGTAAAAACCACCCCAAGGATATGGTGCTAAATCATGCCCGCCTCTTGCAGCATATTCCCATTCGTGTTCTGTAGGTAAACGGAAATCTTCTGTATTTACTTCATTCTTCTGCGTCGCTTTGAAAGTATTCCAAAGTTCTGTTCTCCAATTACAGAAAGCCTGTGCCATTTTCCAATTCACTCCAACTACTGGGTAATCATCGAAAGCAGGGTGCCAGAAATAATTTCTAGTCATTGGCTCATTATAAGAATAGGAGAAATCTCTAATCCAACAGAAAATATCTGGATAGATATTTACAGAATGCTCTTGAGAATACTTGTCTATATTAGAAAAGCTTCGTTCTTCTGCAGCTTTTTTCCAATCATAGGTTTTATATTCATAAACTAATTTATCGATATCGACTGTTTTACCACCCATATTCGGCTCATCGCCCGTGTAGATAAAACTTTCATCATCATAAAATAAATCTTGAATTTCACTTTCCGTATCTTCCCAGTCTATTTCATCTCGATAATCCCAATCGACCTTATCGGTCAAATCTCCATTATCATCTTCTGCCATATAATCTAACAGCCGTAAAGCTTTTTCATCTCTTACCCAATCGACAAATTGGCGATATTCATTATTGGTGATTTCTGTCTCATCCATAAAGAAACCTTGAATCGAAATAGACTTAGGTCTTTGGACGTAGGTACTTCTTAAATCCTGATCAGCAGGACCAATATGCAAAGTTCCAGAAGGAATGTACTGCATACCATAGGGATTGATTCCATTGAAAGAAGGACGATCTAACACTCCAGTCAATTCACCACCTTCTTTTTTACCACAAGAAGTAGCAAGGCCGTATAATAAAACCAGGGAAAATAAAAACTTTGACATTTTTCTCATGTTGACGCTCATAATTACCTTAAATTTGTTTGGGTCTCGCCCGCAAAAACGACCGTAAAGTTACTCGGTTAAGTGTTTTTTCAAAGAATAAAAATAAATAAATCTTGATGATTGGCGACAATTCGGAGATTAATAGCTAGAATCACCTACTTTTTGATAATTCCTTGCTTTTTCAAGTTAATCAACCTATGTCTTTATTTTAACATCAGCGAACTTAAAACGCCCTTATTCTAAATCTTAGTGTCTGACTTTTCAAAAAAAGTTGCTAATTATAACTTATTTCAAACTTTTGCAAACTGTCTTACATTTCTCTTAAAATGGATCACCGTTTGAGATATTTGGTATACGGCTCTTCAGCCATATTTTTAGTTGCTAATCTATATATCTTGGATTGAAAATAATTTTGGGCAATTTACCTTTTCCTATTTCTCTTCCTAAATTATAACTAATCATAATTTCATGACTACCATTACTAACTAAATTTAAATCAGACAATGTATAATCATAAGCATACGCTAAAGTTATTTTCTCACTTAAGTTCAATCCTAAGATCAAACTAGCCGCATCTAAGGTATTGGTATTGTATCCTCTTAACGAACCGCCTACAAATATATTGTCATTATATTTAAATAAAATAGATGCTTCGATTTGGGTCTCTACTAAATCCGTTTTTACTAGAACTGAAGGGTGTACAGTTACACTTCTCAATAGGTCAAATTGGTACGCTGCATTAAAAAAATAGTTGCGACTTAAAGTCGTAGAAAAGAAGGTACCCTCGATGACTGGTTCTTGAATATTACTAGTAGATAATCCCGCTTCAAATGTTTCTGTTTTAAAATAAATGCCTGCATTAAAGGTGGGGGTTAATTCGCTTATATCGCCTGTAGGCAATGGCAAATCATCATTATGATTAATTGTGAATCCTTCATACTGACCATCTGGGGTCAAAATCATCAATCCATCTAAGCTTTTTTGAAAAATTCCACCACTTGCACCAATAGATAAAATTCCAATTTTTCCAACGGGGAGTTGAAAATTATACGCAAGAGTAGCAAGTAGGTTTTCTTCTAAGCCTAACTTCTCATTCTCAACATTTATGCCAATACCGCCATTTAGGATATATAAAGGCATATGTACATTAATATTTTGCGTTGTTGGGCTATCCGTCAATCCTGACCATTGCTTCCGATAAAGTCCATTAAAGCTCAATGAATTATCCATTCCAGCATAAGCTGGATTATAGGAAAATTTATTAAACATATATAAACTATAATTACTCGGTTGCTGTGCAAAGAGACTAAAAGTGGTGCAGCAAGTAATAAGTAGAAGTATATTTTTTACCATATCGGACGTCGTGATGGTGAATTTTAGTGAATTGTGCTAAATATTTAATATTTCAAGCATGGATACTTTCTAAGGCAAATCCCTACTTTCTTTTAGATAAGAGTAATAATATTCGCCTTTAAGTTGCATCTGAAACACTATATTCTTTGATTATCAATACGATTCCACAAATTAAACGATAATTATTGATTCCTCGTTACTTTTTAAAGTTTTAATCTACTACAAAGTTGTTCAAATTATAACTTTTATTTCCCATTTTAGTTTAGAATACCAATTTTTTATCTAATTGGCGCTGAGCAGACGTTTTTAATCCTCCTTCTTTCACGACTCCCTTTAGGCAAAAATAGTTTAATCTGCTACAATTTAGTGGGTTTTACATAAGACAATGGCTATATGATTATATTGCTATATGGTTAGCAGCTCGTAAACAATATAACCATAGAAACGCTTTAAAAATATGCATACTCTACTTATTTTCTATGAATCTGTAGCTCACTCAAATAGTTTCAACCTATCCTAACTTATAAAGTTATAATTTTGTGTTTTTTATTTTAAAAATTATGGTATGGCCAAAACGATGCAAGAGGTAAAATATGTAGCAAGTTATCCAAGTATTTCTTTCTGTCCAAAAGATGAACGACCAGAATATGCATTTATTGGTCGCTCTAATGTCGGTAAATCTTCTTTGATTAATATGTTAACGGGTAGAAATGGTCTGGCAAGAATTTCAAAAAAGCCAGGTAAAACCCAAATGATAAATTATTTTTTAGTGGCGAAAAGCTGGTATTTAGTAGATTTACCAGGATATGGGTATGCTAAAATTTCTAAAAAGAAAAGACGAGAATGGGAAATTATGATAGAAGGGTATTTGCAGCATCGCAGAACCTTGGCTTGTGCATTTGTGCTCATTGATGCCAATGTTCCTGCCCAACAAATTGATATTGATTTCTTAAATTGGTTGGGTGATAAACAAGTTCCTTTTGCAATCGTCTATACTAAAATTGATAGACTTAAACCTGCGGAAATACAACCCAATATTGACCGTATTCGAGCTTCCTTTTTGGAACATTGGGAAGGATTGCCACAAGAATTTATTACCTCTTCTGTTAAAGATGAAGGACAAGCAGAAATTCTTGGTTTTATTGATTCGGTTAATAGTGAACTATAAGTGCTACGACAAAATATTTTAGCGACCTAATTTTTGACGAACAAAATTTAATTGCTACCATAAAGTGCATATAGTTTTTTTGACGAGTAGAGTTTATTAGTTCAGTACTCCTTAAAACAAAGAATGCTCGACCGCCAAAACCAGCCGAGCATTTACTAAAAACACCTTAATATATTTTTACAAGATGACAGGATTTTTCAGGATTAACAGGGTTAACCTCTTTCATCAAAACTCATCTCTTTATTTTCAAAACTGATTAATTTAGCTGCATTAATACAGAAAAGTTAAACAAACAATATCTACTCTACAAACTGCCTACTGAATTACCTATTTATCTGCACCCAACCAGAATATTTCTTTCCTTTTCCATCATCAAATATGTAGAAATAAGTACCATCAGGCAAGTCTTTATCTTTGAACGTACCATTCCATCTATTTTTATAGCCTTGCTGACTGAATACTTCTAAGCCCCAACGGTTAAATATGGTCACCTTATTATCTGGAAAATTTTGCACGCCGCTAATTCTAAAATAATCATTAATGCCATCGTTATTTGGAGAGAAACCGTTTTTAATGTCCAATTTCCCACAAGACACCCATATTTCGACCATAGCGGTATCACAACCATTATCATTACAAATACCGTACATGATTAAATCGGGTTGTCCTGAATCGCAAAAGCCATCATTTGGGATATAAGTAATCCTATTATCCAGATTAAAGGTAGCTGTACCATTTTCGGGTTGCGCTAAAATCTCCATATTTTGTAGCGTACCAAAGATAGAATCATTGGCTAAAACATCAATTGTGATGATGGTTGACTCCTCCGTCGTATCAATATCTCTTTCTGCTATTGGCTTTAATAATGGTTTAGGGGTCACCCGAATAATCAAATAGGTCGTATCGCAAATGCCGTTTGCATCACATAAAACCAAACAGGCTTTTTCTTCGCCCGCCAAAAGTCCAGTTACATTAATGCAATAGTCAACCGTATCTAAAGTCAGCATGGTCAAAATACCAGACTCTTCAGGACAAGCGTTATTGATAGTGATTATATCTCCGATTAATTCGTCAGATGCGGGGCAATAAATTTCGGTTTCCCCTTCCTCTAGGGTTATTACTTCCTCTCTAGGGCTAGTTGCACAAGTTACTGCCAAAACAATACTGTCTTTGCAACCTGTAGTTAGGTGCTCAAATAGGAAACTAAATCCTCCTACTCCAACTTGAATCGCCGTTCCTCCTGTACAATTCATTAAATCACCTTGATAAACTTGCCCATCAACGGTAATCGCATAGTCATTTATTTCCTCAAACGGAATATCCATACAGAAAGTCGCTAAGGAATCACAACGATTAATCATCGCAAATAAAACCTCCTCTGTTATAAAGTCGATACACAATTCTGGTGTGATAGTCGTATCCACTGGTGTGATAGTCGTATCCACTGGTGTGATAGTCGTATCTACTGGCGTGATAGTCGTATCCACTGGTGTGATAGTCGTATCTACTGGCGTGATAGTCGTATCCACTGGCGTGATAGTCGTATCCACTGGTGTGATAGTCGTATCCACTGGCGTGATAGTCGTATCCACTGGTGTGATAGTCGTATCTACTGGCGTGATAGTCGTATCCACTGGCGTGATAGTCGTATCTACTGGCGTGATAGTCGTATCTACTGGCGTGATAGTCGTATCTACTGGCGTGATAGTCGTATCTACTGGCGTGATAGTCGTATCTACTGGCGTGATAGTCGTA
>Ga0129327_10000028_pt1 | contig 68661 bp, 56 predicted proteins | sample CPBDNA_6_FD_111799 | JGI IMG/M metagenome (GOLD analysis project Ga0129327, IMG submission 111799) | Freshwater to marine salinity gradient microbial communities from Chesapeake Bay, USA - CPBay_Spr_31_0.8_DNA | ecosystem: Environmental > Aquatic > Marine > Coastal | place: USA: Chesapeake Bay... | reverse complement strand
TCATTTTTTAGTAATCTAGTAAATCAATGACCAATTAAGCGATAATTTCAGATGAAATATAGCTTAATTTCGCTAAACAAGACTTTTACAACAATTACCCTTTTTTAGGGTAGTTATGAAATCATCAGTACCAAATAGTTCATAATTGGCATCTCCAAGCCAAAAATAACTTTCATTATACAAGAAATTGGAGCTGTGATTATAAAAATTGGCTTCTAATAAAATAGGAAAATCATTTGTATTATAAGTTTCCTTAGTGACAATTAATGATGCTACAGCTCCATAACCATGAAAACCTGGTGAATCCCCACCGAAAAATACATTGGTTCTATCTGAACCTGCTTCGGGGTGTATCGTAGCGGCATTCCCAATAAATGGGTTGTTCGTAGTATAAGGTTCGGAAAGTAATGGTTTTGTTACGGTATTAAAGTCTGTGGCAGGATGAATACCATTTTGTTCGGCTGGTACTGGGGCAACTTGGACGGTAGCTGCATCGAGCGTATAAACAGTCGTTCTTTGTCCAAAAAGAGAACTAACAAGCGCACAAGAAATAATTACTAAGAAGAAGAGTTTGTTTTTCATGATGAGTAGGTTTTGAAAATGTTTAAATAAAATGCATTTGAATTTAATTAACCTTCGTTGACGGAAGGGGAAATGTACTATCTAATTAAAGTTATATCTCCTTTACTGACATTGATTTCACCATCTATAAATTCTATTTCCAAGAGATAAGAAAAGACACCTTGATTCAATGGTTTGCCTTTAAATGTTCCATCCCAACCTAATGTATGGATATTTGAAGAACTAATATTTTGTATGTTATACACTAAATTGCCCCATCGGTCAAAAACGTTAAAAGACAATACCATTTTCACCAATGAACTTGGTGCAGATAAAGTAAAAATATCGTTTATTCCATCTTGATTAGGTGAAAAAATATTTGGAATATAAAGCTCAGGCCTTGGTTGAACAGTAACATCTAAAAATACGGTAGCAGGGCAAAGTTCTTCATTATTAGATACAGACAAGCTATAGGTTTGATTATTTAGTATTTTTATCGTAGGATTTAAGCAATTGGAGCAACTTAACCCTTCTATTGGACTCCATTGGTAAGTCCAATTATTATTAGGGAGAATAATTGGAGCAATCCGAATAGAATCTCCATAGTCCAATTCTACAAAGGAAGGCAAATTTATGTTAGGTATAGGTAATACCGAAACTCGAATACTATCTGTACCCTTGCAATTTTCATCATTAATGACAGATAATTTATAAATACCAGATTCAATTACATCTATTGTATTAGTCGAATTACCGTTAGACCAAGAATAACTATTAAAGCTATCGGGTACTCCTAGATTGATAAAGGTTCCTTGACAAATTGAAGTATCTGCCCCTAAATTAAACGCTGGGATAGAAAACTGAATATTGAGGGTATCTGATAAACTTTTACAATCTCCGTCGATTGCAACCACCGTATAAATTCCTTCAAATTCTTCAGTTGCATTTTGACTAATTTCGATTAGGTTGCCTTCGGCAGAAAAATCGTTAGGTCCAGTCCATTGTAGTCTTTCGGCACTAGAAGATGCAGAGAGTGTTAAGGGTTCTCCCAAACAAGATATAGACTGGCTAGATGTAATCGGAATTGGAGGAGATTGAGGGGAAGTAAGGGTAATGCCATTATCAAGAAGGAGTTCACAACTACCATTATAAGTAAGCAAAAAACTATTATAAAACCCAGCTGTTAAAGCATTTATTATAAGATTCCCATTCTCGTCAGAAAATATCATTTCCTTATTTTCTATTTCTTGATTTTTTAGAAAACTAACTTGAAAGCTTTGATTTTTATAGGAGCTATCTAAACTGATTTGAATAGTACCATCATTTGAAGTACATCCAGTTGGGTCTAATTGAGCAATACTTAGATTATTTTGAGATAAAGTGCATAAACTTTCTTCTTGACAGTTATTTGCGCTTGTAGTGATTTTGAAAGAGGCTGCTAAATCATCTATTCTGATACCTAATCTAAGATTGTTGACCCATGTAGGAGTACCTATTGAAACAGGGATCGTATTTATCTTTTCCTCATTAATAATTATGTGTTCAACGACTATTTCTGAATTAATATAATTTAAACAAACCTTAAAATTATACCATTGACCAAATTCATTTGCGGTATGTTCTTGAAGGAATAAATTTTCAATATCTTCCTCTTTCGTTTTTCTATCGAAAACACCAACTCTTTTCGGTATACTACCAATCAAAATTCCTTCTTGATCTTTTCCCGTAGTATTTGTATTTGCATAATCATTAGCACCAAATAATTCATAATTGGCATCTCCAAGCCAAAAATAACTTTCGTTATACAAGAAGTTTGAACTACGATTGTAAAAATTAGTCTCTAGCAAAATGGGAAAGTCATTGGTACTATAAGTTTCTTTTGTGGTAATGGATGCCGCAACAGCACCAAAACCATGTTGACCAGGAACATCTCCACCAAAAAAGACATTGGTTCTATCGGAACCTGCTGGAGGATAAATATCGGCTGCGCTATTTAGAAATGGAGGGTTTGTCGTAAAAGGTTCATAGAGTAGTGGTTTGGTGACTGTATTATAGTCTGTAGCAGGATGAATGCCATTTTGTTCGGCTGGCACTGGCGCAATTTGGACGGTCGCTTCATCAAGGGTATGAATGGTGGTTGTTTGTGCAAAAAGAGGACTAACAATAGCGCAATAAATAATTACTAAGAAGAGGAGTTTGTTTTTCATGGTGTTTAGGTTTTTATAAAATAAAATATTGACGTAAATTTACAACTAAATCGTGAAATAAGTTAGAACAAGAATCAAATTAATTCAATGAAATATATTTTCTGTTTTTAAGATATTAAATTGTTCCAATATTTTGTTTAGAACCAAGTAATGTAACCTAATCTTCAGTAATTAAGTTTAAACTAAAAATGAATTTTGTATACTGATCTTAAATCATATTTATTATAACGAATGAAGAAACATATTGCCCAGTTATTAAAAGTAGATGCAATAAGAATTCTTGTAGGTAAATTACGACTATTCTATTACCTAAGAATAAGGAGAAATCTAAAAACGATAAATTCTGAACAGTCTTTTGAGGTGACCATAATGCATAATCTAAAGACATTAAAAGTCTTCGGAATGAATCGGATGGAAAGAATAATTAGCCCAATTTCTGCAATAGAAAGTTTAAAACCAGAATCTAAAATTTTAGTTATTGGTCCTCGGAATGAAGGAGATATTATAAGATTGTGGGGGCATGGTTTTTTTAATGTAACTGGTTTAGATTTAATTACTTATTCTCCTCATATTAAAATAGGAGATATGCATGAGATGCCCTTTGAAGATAATATTTTTGATGTTGTTATTTGTGGATGGACATTGGCTTATAGTAAAACACCGCAAAAATTGGCAGATGAAATGACTAGAGTAAGTAAATCTGGAGCCATTATTGGAATTGGTCAAGAATATAGTAGTTTAACTCATGAAGAAAGCATTGAATTACTTGGATATAACATTGTTGATGAAGGCACAATAAGATTAAATACTGTTGACGATTTAAAAAAGTTATTTAAAAAAATTAGAACGACAATTTTTTCTCACGATGCGCCAGATAAACGCTCTCATAATTTGAAAGATGGATTAATTAACAACCCATCTTCTGTTATCGCTGTTTTTCAGATTGATAAATAATTTATAGTTTTTTTTGTAAAATATTTAATTATGATTGACCTACTAGGAATTTTTTATTTTATACCAGCTTATATTTGGTTTTTATTGACCAATAAGACCCCAAATTTGGCTTATATATTTCATAGAAGATATTTTGTAAGAACCAGAGGAGGCTATAATGACTTTATGTCTAGTTTGTATGCCAGAATGGTAGGAAAATATGAAATTAAGACTTCTTCGGGGATTTTAGGAGACATGACCCATAGTGATGTGATGAAGATAGTTGATGCCGTTAATAAAAAAGGGTATCATGTTTTAGAACAGAAATTGCCAGCACAATTAGTAAAGGACGTTCATGCCTATTTTAGCAAGGAACCTGCTAAATATCTGGATGTAGACAATGGCGAAAAAGTTCAATATTCAAAAAAGAAAGTTCAATTTGATCCTAATAATGTTATTTCCCCAAGATACCAATATGAAGGAGCGCAAGTAGTTGCTAATGATGATTTATTAAACCTAGTATTTGATGAAAACTTTAATCACATTGCGCAAGAATATCTAAGTTTAAAACCAATTCTTGATTTAGCGGTTATCTGGTGGAGTGCACCTGCAAAAGGTAAAGGGGCAAATAGAGCAGCTCAAATGTATCACCATGATCAAGATAGAATAAAATTTTTAAAATTCTTCTTTTATTTTAACGATGTAGGTAGTACGAATGGCCCTCATTGCTATGTGCCAGGTTCGCACACGGATATTCCTAAAGGGTTAAGGAGAGATGGTCGATTTACAGATGAAGAGATTGAAAAAATTTATGGGAATAGAGGGGATGAAATAGAAGGAAAAGCAGGTAGTATCATTGCAGTAGATACTAGAGGTTTGCATAAAGGGAAACAATTAACAGAAGGACATCGCCTATTATTTCAAATTCAGTATTCTAATAGTCTTTTTGGCCAACCTAATATTCCTTCTTATCAATTATCAAAACCCTTGAGGCCAAAATTAAAAGCTTTAAAGGATAAGTATCAACGAGTTTTTTCTTTGATTAAGGAAGTGTAATTTTTATAGGACTCTATTAAATTAAAAAGTGTTTATAAAAAAATAGTGGATTGCAATTGCAATCCACTATTTTTTTGCCTTATTTATTAACTTTAGAGAGTTGAAAACCTAAGTAGGTTGTGCTAAAGAACAATTCCTGAAATTAACCCAAAGTAGCTGCCGCAACCTTATTCTTAAGAATAATCTCCTCCAAATACCCACTAACCTTACGGGTTAAAGTTTTAATAGAATAAGGGGCAATATTAGAGGCTATTTTTTTATTCAATGCGCCTAATTTATATTGGGCATGGAGTTCTAATAAATGACTTTTTATAAGTTCAGCTTCATCGTATTCACAATAAAAGCCACTTTTTGATTCGTCAATAACGTGTTGAACGTCACTTGGTTGAGGACCAAAAGAGAGGATAGGGCGTTGGGTAGCTAGGTATTCAAATAACTTACCTGGCATTCTGCCTTGGGCATTAGCCTGTTGATTGAGTAAGAGTAAAAGCACCGTACTTTTAGCCATTAACTCTAAAGCACGTTTTCTATCAACAGAACCTACCAATTCCACGTTATCGGCTAATCCTAAAGCCGTATATTCTTCCACGACAGAATAATCTACTTGCCCCACTAAGCGTAAACGAAAATCTGCTTTAAAAGCAGCGTTTTCTTGACAAAGCGATTGGACCACTTTAAAAAAAGTTGAGGGATTTCGGTCGTAACCTAAAATTCCTAAATGGGTGAAAACAAATTTTTCATCAACTTCAGTAGATAAATCTTTATAGTCATCAGGATCATAGCCCCAGTAGACAACCGATACATTTTTTGCGCCAATTTCTTCTAGTTCTCGCTTCCACGTAGGGCTGACAATAGTCGTTTTATCAGCAGTTTTAAATGCCTCTTGTTCTAGTTTTCGATGTTTGGCATCGCCCCATTTGGTCAGACTTAATAAGCTATAATAGTCCACTTGTGTCCAAGGGTCTTGAAAATCAGCCAACCAAGGAGTTCCTGTTTTTTGTTTGACTAAGGTGGCAATTCGGGTGTTAGAGTGGGGCGGACCATCACTAAGAATGGCGTCTACAGGATTTTCTTTGAGATAATCTACTAAAAAATCAACAGCTGGATTAATCCACATACAACGGGCATCAGGAATAAAGAAATTGCTTCTTATCCAACAGATGCTTTATGTGCCCAACCCAATTTTTTATCTTTTACATAAAAAACATTATTGACACTAGCCTCTTTTTTTTGCCTAGTGATAAATTTATAAATATGATAAGGTTCCCATATTTTTTGCTTTAAGATAATTGCATTATCGGGTATATCTTTATCATTACTATAGTCAATCGAAGGATAATGGGCTTCATCTGGCGCAAGAATGACAGGTTCCCAGCCTAATTGACTTAAATATTTAGCAAATTTTAAACACCTTAAAACGGCAATTCCTCCACAAGGTGGCCAATAATAAGAAATGATAAGTACTCTTTTTTTCTTGTTAGCCAAGGGTATGTGATTTTAATTTAAAGAAATCTTTGAAGCCTAGAGACCGACCTAATACTATTTTGTTTAGTTTTTTCCAATTACCTAGTTGCCCTAAAGAACGGAGAAAGTGGAAAATAGTGGATAAAGTAATTCTATCCATTTTAGTATTTTCAAACTGACTATTTAACTTTCCATCATAGTTGAAATATTCAAATGGAATACCACAAACCTCTAAATAATAGGCAAATGGATAAGTATTTTCTTTAGGCTTGGCGGCCAAATTCGGTTTTTTGAGTAATTCGAAAAAAGCTTCATAAGAATCGGGAATGTATACGGCATCTAAACCTTCATAAAATGCTTTTCCAAATAGAATAGACGGTTGACCCCAAAAGGTAGTTTCTAGTCCAATAGTCGAACCAAAAGAAATAATTTTTTCACAAGCATCCACTAAACCAAAAGAATCAACGGAGTCCTTGGGACGAATAAGCGTAAAATTACTGCTCTTCATAGCATAAAGACCTTTCGTTTGCACACTATCTACTTTTGCTAGATTTGGATGCATTCTTACATAAAAATGGAAAGTCGGATGATGTTCGTTAAAATAAGCCAATGTTTTCTCAATTACATCATTTTGATTAGAGTATAGCGGGTTTTCCCATTCTCCAATAGCTTTCATTTCATCTTCTGAAGAATTAAAGAAGACAAAGTTTCTTTTACTTTTATCAAAATTTTCGGGTAGTCTTCCAGATTGCTGATCTTTAATAAAATTAACTCGATTGACACTAGTTCCTAATCTCTTAGTTGTATACCATTCTTCCGCAATTTTTTTTCTTGAATTTTCTTCCGCTTCATTCCAAAGTCGTGTCATGATATTTTTAATGCCCTCTAAACTATGAGGAAGGGCATTATCAAATACTTGGTATTTTTGTTTGGTTGAGCCACATTCATAGGTCTTAAATTCAATTTTTCTTAAGCTACAAAGCTCTAATAAGGGGAACTGTTCTGCAAATCGGCCATTAAAAAGGTAAACCATATCTGGTTGTACGGATGCTAGTACTTGTTCAAAATTCAATAAAACATTGATGGCAGATTTAGCTTGTACGGCTAATAGTTCAGCTTGTCGTTCATCTTCAAAGATGCCATAATCTCTTTCTAAAGAAATCGTGGAGGAGGCAATACCTCTTCCTATGTTGATGCCTTTATATTTCCACTGCAATAACTCTTTTAGTGAATTAAAAAGAGGAATGTCTAAATTCGTTGGGGCTAATTTTTTTATAGTGTGAATATTTTCTTCTTTAATCCCAATTTGTTGATGAAAGCGGTCTGTTCGAGCAGTGCAAATAGCACAGCCTAATAAATTATGACACGGATTGAAAAAACAACTATCAATCCCGTTATCACACTTGAGCACATGAATGTCGTTGCCTGCTAGTTTTACTTGCTTCATCAATTCTAATTCCATTCCAAGATGAATTGGCGCTAATCCCATATTTGAATAAAAAAGAACTTTCATTTACTATAATTAAATTTTGATTAGTGTTTCTATAAAATTCACGAATTTGGGCGTAGCTAGAGGGATTTTGGACGGTGTAAATGTCTGATTTTGCTTATTGGTAAAGGCATCAGTTAAATGGCTATAAGCAGCGTCGAAATCGGTAAATACCCTAATGCCTGCTTTGTTATCCGTAATATCATTGGCGGATACTCTATTTGGTTGCAAACTAATCGTCTGTTTTCCCAAGATACTAGCTTCTACTAATAAAATAGAAGACATCCCTATGACCAAACTTGATTGTAGAATTAAATTTATTTTATTAGCAGTGCCGCCAATTATTTCAAAACGTTTGTATAAGTGCGCAAATTTTTCTTGATAAAGCGTATATTTTTCTAGAGATTCCCTCGGGTGAATTTTTATCTTTAGCGTATAGTCTTTTGCTTTAGTTTGTAAAATAGTTGTAAAGCTATCAAATAGAAAGTCTAGTAGTTCAAATTCAGAAAACCCAACTTTATTCTTTACATCTGCCCCATTTATTTCAGTATAAGGATCTGTAATAATTAGTATTTCGGTTGCTTCTTTTTTATAATGATGATTTGCCTTAGTTTTTACTAATAAATCAAAAGCGGGGCTGCCTGTAATAACTATTTTTTCTTTAGTAATACCTGCTTCAATTAGTCGGTTACGCATAAATTCATCTACCGCTGCAATAAATTGTGGCAAGGCATCTAATTGATGATGCATGGTAAATCGCTCTGAATAGCTCGCCCAGCTATCAACAAAACCTATACAAGGGATTTGTTGCTGTTTACCCCAAGTCCAATATAAATTGTCATCTTCCACCATTCTTGAAGTGCCCGTTACTAGAATATGGCTACCTTTTAGAAAAGATAAGCTATCCGTATATTGCGCTATTGGTTCACTTGAAATATTGTTTTCAAGGAGAATTTGATAAGCGCGATCATAAGCTAAAACGATAGCCTCCCATTTATTGGCTTTAAAATATTGTATTAAAGGAATAAAAGCCGCAGCTGTACCTGGTTGTCGAATGACAAACGTTATTTTTTTTAGGAATTGGACCAATTATTTGAGTTGATTATAATTTCGCTTTATCACTTACTTCTGCATGCGCCATTACAGGATTAAATACAACGGATTCATCATTTTTATGTCCTAACTGCTCTTGAATTAAAGCAGCATTATGAATGACTTTTTCAAATCCTTTGAAAATATCTTCCATATCGGCAATCGTTAGCGGTTCTCTAACCATAGGACTTAATAATAATGTGTGCTCATATAGATCTTCCGTTACAGGGCAACTACCTTTGCTATAATCATAAGTAACCTCGGGATTGTAATTAAAAGGAAATCCCTTTTCACCAATAGCTATTTGTTGCTGGTAAACTTGATTCAGGTAAAGCGGCTTTACATATCCTTCTGTAATGACGGTACCTTCAAAATTTTCTGGGACTGGAAACTCCGCAGACACTGCTTTTAAAAATAAATTTCTAGAAAGCCCTACTTTTTTTGCATCATACTTAATTGGATAAACATAAAATGCGTGTTCACCTACGTAGTTTTGAGTAGCATCTATCCCAGGAAGGGTATTTAATCTTTTACTTAAGTAAGTAGCTAATTTTTGTCTTTGTGTTAAATAGTTTTCCAAACGATCTAATTGATGAATGCCTATAGCTGCTTGGAGTTCTGTCAATCTATGATTCGCCCCAATTACATTACTTATATTTTTTATTTTATAAGCTTCAATAGAATTTTCGCCATGATTTCGAATTAATCTTGCTCGCATGGCCATATCATCATCATTGGTTACGAGCATTCCGCCCTCCCCTGTATGAATATGCTTATGGTAATTTAAGCTAAACCCGCCAATATGACCAATTGCTCCAACAGGTTTTCCTTGATAATGAACACCGGGAGATTGTGCGGCATCTTCAATCACTTTTATATTATGCTTTTCTGCAAGTTCCATTATCGGAGCCATATCAGCACAGCCTCCAAAGAGGTGGACGACAATAATAGCTTTGGTTCTAGGCGTGATTTTCGCTTCAATGGTTTCTGCTGAAAGGCAATAAGTCGCAGGGTCTACATCTGCAAAAACTGGAATACCGCCATAAAAAAACGCACAAGTAGCAGAAGCAGACATCGTATAAGGGCTACAAATTACTTCATCTCCTGGTTCTATTCCTACAGCACCGACAGCGGTAATTAAACCATTGGTCCAAGAGTTAACAGAAATGGCGTGCTTAAAACCATATTTTTCTGCCCATTTCTTTTCAAACGCTTTTACATATTTTCCGCCATGAAAAAATGCACCAGGTCCACCTAAGAAAGCAGAAAGTACATCTGAATTAATGACTTTACTTACTTCTTCTAGTTCTTCTTTACCCATAGTGATTCTAGCAGGGAATGGTTGAGTTCTGACTTTCTCTCCATCTAAAATGGCTGGTTTATTATTTGTCATATCTATTGATTAAAGGTCAATTATTAATTAGAGCTACTATGTTTGATAAATAGTGTCAATTATTTTCAGGGTATCTAAAGCGTCCGAAATGGAAGAAACAGAATCCTCTTGTTTATTTTGAAATATATGAATGGCTTCTTTTATCATGTTAGCCATGGTATCGTAATAGGAATCTTTGCTTATTTTTTCTTTTTGCAAAGCCTTGTATCCCTTAAAACGCGTATCTTCTATTACTTGTTGAAATTCTATCGTTAACCCACTTTCGCTTATTTTTATTCGTTTCTCCGTACCTACTATATCTATTTCAAAAAGAGAGAACATTTGATGATTTACCGCTTTTAAGAAAATTGGAAATGTTTGATTATTCCAATGACCATGAAGCACCGCATGCATTGTTTTTCCTTTCTCTGGCATATCATCTGATACTATTTTAGTGTACTCCACCGTATAATTATTACCAAAGAAAAATTGAAATAAATTTATTAAATGGCTTCCATTATTAAGTAATCCCTTTCCATAAATAGCACTGATATGTTGAATTTCGCCAATCTGTTTAGTCTGAATTAGGGATTTAATCTTTTGTATAATAACATCCCATCTTCTAGAATAATTAACAATTAATTGGGTATCACTTTGTTCTATTAACGCTTTTATTTTTTCTCCTTCTTCTACCGTGTTAGCTAAGGGTTTTTCACAAATGATTACCTTTACTTTATTTTCAACGGCTTTTTTTATTAAAGGATACCTAATGCTGGTTGGGGTACAAATATTTAGAATGTCAATTGCCTCTTTTTGAATAAGGTCGATTGCATTGGTATATAATTTTTTTACATTTCTTTTATTCCCTGCTGTTTGAAGTCTTGCTTCATTGGGGTCTGCTAAAGCTAGAATAGGAATTTTTAATAGTTGATAAGCGCCACAATGACTTAGCGCATAAGGAAGGTCTTTGTCCTCATCTAACCAACTTCCAATATTTCCACAACCAATGACGCCTATTCTTGGAATTGCTCCGTTATTAGCTCGAAAGTTTTCCATTCTTTTACTTTTTCGTTGTATTCATTTCTTAAAATACTCATTCTTACAGCGTCGTAATATTTTCCATTTCTATACACTTCTTGTCTTAAGACACCTTCTTTTTTATAGCCTGCTTTTATATAAGAATGATAAGCTCTTTTATTCGCTGCTGCTACGCCCAACCAGACTTTATTTAAATTTAACTTCTGAAATCCATAGGCTGTTAATAGTTGCGCAACGGACGAACCAATGCCCTTTCCCCAAAATTCTTTTTCTCCCATCAATATCCGAAATTCAGCGGAACGAGCGACCCAATTAATAGAGTGTATTCCTGTAATACCAATAGGCAAACCTGTCTTTTCATCTACAATCAACATTTCTACCTCATTGGAAGCCCTAACCATTTGTCTATATTGTTCTTTTGCGAGCTCCAAATTACTAGGAAAAAGCCCTCTCGATAAATATCGAGTGACTTGATAATCATCGCCCCAATGTCGAATAGTATCTACATCTTCTTCATTGATTGCTCTCAAATAAAACTGATTACCTTTGATAAATACTCCTTTCATTATATATATGTTAGTGTTTTTATTTACACAGCTTTCCGTTGCCTCGCAGGATAACGGAAAAAGACACCGATTTAATCTGTCAAGGATTTATGTCTTGAGCCACTAGGTTAAACTTCCTTAGCAGCAGCTTTTTCAAAATACTCAATATTTCTGCCCAATGCTTTGATGCCCTCTAATTTTTTAGGATTTTTTATTAGGTAATTAATGACGGCTCTAAAAGAGAAGTTATTATTTTTGGGATACAAATTTTCATAAATATCCCTAGTTAATGCTAAATCCTCCGCATAGTCAACGGTTAAATGAAAATCTTTAAATTCTGATAAATAACTAACTACTTTTATATTATAAATATCTTGGTTCTTAAAGACATAGTCTGCTGGAAATTCTCTGTAGAAAGGGTCTTTTTCTTTGTCTAAAAAATCCTTTAATAGACTCATTTTATAAATTTCAAAATCCAACCCTCCAGGGATGAAACTTACTTTAGGCGTACTAGTTCTAACTAAATCATATCCTTCTGTGATAGAATATTGAAGCCCTTCGTCGATGCAAGTCGTATCAACAAAAGGACAATCTCCCCAGATTCTTAATAATCTTGTTGCTCCGAATGCTTCGCCAGCACCATAAATTCTAGCAACAATATCATCAACAGGACCTCGATAGATGCCTATATTTCTTTCTTTGGCAAATGCTGCTAAAGCATCATCGCTTTTTTCAGTAGTTGTAGCAATGACCACCTTGTCAATTTTTGTAGAGGCAGATAATCGTTCATAAATTCTCCAAGTTAAAGGTTGGCCTAGTATGGGTAGTAATACTTTGCCAGGTAAACGGCTAGAACCCATTCTTGCTTGAATTACTGCTACAATCATTTTAAAATTTATTTTGTTGTTTCTTTTACGGTATTTTAAAAAATTCTAATTTCAAGACAGAATCAAAAAAATACTTAATCTATTGTTAGTGGTGTCCCGAATTTGAAATCACGACTAGCTTTTTTACCAATTAATGCTTCAAAGTTCTTTGGTGCTAATCCATCTCCGGGACGAATGACTTTTATATTATCAAAACTAAATAAGTCTCCTTTTTTAATGTCTTTTACAACGTAAATAGACCGTCGAAACTGTCTACTTTTTTGCTCCGATTTTTGCGTATCTAACTGTACTTGCCCTAATGCCAAAAATGCACGTTCTGTTTCTACCACTAGACTTTTTAACTCTGCTGGTTCTAGAGAGAAAGCACTATCTACACCACCTTCCGCTCTACTTAGCGTAAAGTGTTTTTCAATCACTCTCGCCCCTAAAGCAACGGCAGCTACAGAAGCGCCAATGCCCATGGTATGGTCTGATAAACCAATAACGGCGTCTTTAAAAATAGATTGAAAGACAGGAATGGTATTTAAATTAGTATTAGTGGCTATAGCTGGATAAGTGGACGTACATTTAAATATGATGATGTCTTTGGCGCCATTTTCTTTCAAATATTGGACAGATTCATATAATTCATTGATTTTACTAGTGCCAGAGGAGATTAATATGGGTTTACCTGTCTGAGCAACCTTTTTTAATAATGGATAATGATTGCTTTCAAAAGACGCAATTTTAAAGGCTGGTACATCTAACTCTGAAAGAAAATCTACGGCTGTTTCATCAAAAGGGGAGGAGAAGGCGAGCATGCCTAATTTTTTGGCATAATCAAAAATGGGTTTGTGCCATTCCCAAGGCGTATGAGCTTCTTGATATAATTCATATAAATTTTTTCCAGCCCAGAGAGAAGTTTTATCTGCTATTTCAAATAAGCCGCCTCGATGATTTATAGTAATCGTATCCGCTGTATAAGTTTGTAATTTTAGCGCGTGCGCTCCTGCATCTGCTGCTGCTTTTACGAGTTCTAATGCCCTATCAAGCGATTGATTATGATTACCAGACATTTCTGCGATAATAAATGGCTTATGCGCTTGACCAATACTGATAGGTCCTATTTTTAATTCTTTCATACTTCTAGGAAAAATTTATAAGAATTTTCAATCGACTGAGCGATTGTTTGTTGGTAGCCCAATTTTAAAAAAGCAAATTGAGAGGCTTTATTTTCTTTTTTTACAAAGCCAATAATTTCATTCAAAGGCGTACCCGTTTCCACTAACTTTTTTTTACCTAATTTGAGTAATAATGTTCCCAAACCTTGGCCTCTAAACTGTTCGGCAATGGAATAACTAATAGTTGCTTTATTATTTTTAATATCAAATCTAATCGTGCCAAAAGGAATGTCATTTAACCTACCAATATAAAAATGACAATTGGCGTCCTTTAGTTTGCTCTCAAACCATTTTTGATGACTTTCGAAAGGAATTGGCGACGTATTGAACGATTGTTGGCGAACACTTGGATGATTTGCCCAGTCATAGATTTGTTGACAATCTTTAGCGGCCACAGTGTTTAGTTGAACTTGTGTAGCGTGTATTATTTTTAAGAATCGTTTGGCTTGTCGGCCGTCAAAATATAGTTGCTGATTTTTTAGGGCAGTTGTAAGTGCTTTTGTTGAAGTCTTCCCAAAGTCATTAAAATCAAAAGCCAATTGTTTTTCTATCAAAAACTGTTTGATACTTTTTTGATTATCAGCTATTTGAACTAAGTAAAGATAACCACCTACACTTAAATATTCATAAGATATACTACTTGGTGGAGTAATGGCAATTTGTGCTTTCTTCATATAAGCGACCATCTCCTTTGCATTTAGATTGGTTAACAACTGAACAGGTAGCTTATTAGATACAATATAGGCTTCCAAAGTAGGACGGTGGGCATAAGCTCCTCCTAAAACGACAAAGTATTGATTGAAGGTACTATGATTTTGTAATTGTTTTATAGTTGATAAGGTATGATTTTGAGGGTCTGCGCCTCCAAAACATAAGAAGACATTTTTTTGCTCGGAGATACTTCGAATAGTAGGTTTTAGCTCACGAAAAGGCTTTCTCAATAATGCATATTGTGTCCCTAAACAAAATTGAGTATAAGGCGCAACTCGATAGTCGGCTTCTTTCACAACCCCAGAATGATTAATAATAATATCTGCTATAAAATGGATGTGATGAATATCATCTATCGCAATTAAGGTATTATTATTAGACCGTAATATTTGTTGATAGTTAGTTGTAAAATGATAACCATCCAAAACAATAATTGCACCAGTACCTAGATATTTTTCTTGAATATAAATAGCTTCTTTTTCGTGACTTTCTTGGTTTGGAAGTTCCGTTAAAGATTGACAAATATCAAGAATTTGGTCTTTTAAAAAATGGAGATTGCTAGTCGTTAAGAAATGGCATTCATAGTGCTCTCGTAACATTTCCGCTAAAGCTAAAGAACGGATGACATGTCCAAGTCCAATATTCTTATCTCCATCAGCCCGAAAATATATTTTATTTACTTTTTGCGTCATTAATTAATTTAGTCGTTTAAAACCACCGTGACAAATAGGGCCTTCTAGGTGCTTAAGAATATCCTTACCATTTTCAAATGCCTGCAATTCTTGAAATATTTTTTCTAATTCATGGAAATATTGGTTCACATATTCCTCTTTGTGCGCAACGCTTACATAAACGCTATTGGAGGCCAAAATCCCCTTTTTTAACATCTCTTGCGTAATGTAGGTTTTATAAGCCAACCAATTATCTACTTGAAGACTAAACCAAGTTAGAGATGGTAAGCCTCCTGTCTGAATTTTAAAGTCATATTTAGCAGCTAGGGTTTTCCAACGATTAGTAATCTTGGTGCCTAGGGTAGTTATGGTGTTCCAAGATGCTTCCCGCTCCATGACATCCAAGGTAGCTAAGGCAGCTGCAGACCCAATTCGTTCTGTCCAAAAAGTACTACTAATAAAAGTCTTTTGGGCAGCTTCCATAATTGCTCGTTTTCCAATTACGCCAGTAACCGCATATCCGTTGCCCATTGCTTTGCCAAACATAGCCATATCAGGCTCTACATTGTATTTTTTGTGTAACCCACCAAATGTTTCTCTGAAACCAGAGGTACATTCATCAAATATTAGGATGATATTATTTTCAGTGGCAATTTTTCTAATTTCTTCTAAATAGCCTGGGTTTGGTCCATGATTTCTAGAGACTTCCATCTTTATCGTCCCTAAATCTGGGTTGTTTTTAACAATGTCCTTTACTAGATTAATATCGTTATAAGTAAATGGGATAGTTGTATTGGCAAGGCCTTTAGGTACGCCTAAAGCATTTAGGCCAGGTAATAGATGGTTAGTTAACCCTTCTTTATCTGATAAGTTGGTGGAAATATACCAATCATGCCATCCATGATAGCCACAAATAGCGACTTTATCTTTTCCACTTGCTGCTCTAGCAATCCGAATCGCTACCGCATTGGCTTCTCCTCCCGTTCTACAAAATCTTGCCATATCTGCCCACGGGTGTAAACCTATCAATCTTTCCGCTAAAGCCACTTCTTCTGGGCAATTCAACGTAGACATGTTTCCATTTTGGATAACTGCTCTTACTGCTTCATCGACCTCTTCATGTCCATATCCCAGAATATTAGTACCGATGCCCATAATGGACATATCCAAATATTTGTTGCCATCTAAATCCCATATATGACAACCTTTAGCTTTGCTATAATAAGCGGGCCAATTATCAGGAAGAAACATCTCTGGTCGTTTAGACAAAAGCATCGTGCCTCCTGGTATCAAATTTTTAGCTTTTTTATATAATTCCTGCCCTTTTCCCATGTTCTTATCTTTTTCTAATGATTTTTGAAAACCTTCATTGCGAACTATCCCTGCATTAATGGCTAATACTTCAGGCGTCTTTTCAATGAAACTAGTGTATTCTAACCAAGAACTATTAATGCCACAATGTTTTACTAAAGAGGAAACCAATTCAAAATCTACGGATTCATCAACGGTCATCCTAATACTATTAAAATCATACCCTTCCTCAAAATTATCTGATTGGAACAAATCTTTACCCAGAAAGGTAGAATTTCGCCAAATATAAGGCGTAACATGTTCTCTATCAGAGGTTAAGGTGGCATCTTTCCAAGCTTTTTCTAACGCACTAAATTTGAAAACTTCCACATCTTGTCCATCTGGATAACTTGGATTCAAAACGTTTGACCCATAATCCAATTTATTCTCAATGGTAAAATTGATTACTTTATCAATTAAATCGGAATCAATTAATGGACAATCAGAAGTTAAACGAACAATGTAATCCGCATTTTTATCTTTTACGCACTGATAGAATCTATCCAGCACATCGTTCTCTGAACCTCTAAAAGAAGCGATTCCTAAACCTGAGACGTAATCGACTATCTTTTGGTCATTATTTTCGGTAGTAGTTGCTACTATTAGCTCTGCTATATGTGCGGAAGCCATTACTCTATTAAGATGTAATTCTAATAAAGTTTTATTGTCAATTTTCATTAAAACCTTATTCGGTAATCTAGTAGAACCTAGTCTAGCTTGGGTAACTGCTATTATTTTCATGACCAATTTGTTGGATTAAGAAGTTCAGGATGCGCTACAGCAATAGTATCAATATTATTTATTACCTGTTTAGGTAAAGATACTTTCAATGTACTGATATTATTTTTCAGTTGTTCGATGGAGTCTACACCTATTAGTACGCCATTAATTAAGGTATTCGAAATACAATAATTGAGGGCTAATGTTGCCATATCTACCGCTTGATTACTAGCTGTTTTTTGGATTAATTTCAAATCTTTTTTAAGTGGTAGAAGAGTAGTTGGTAGTGTTGAGATGGATTTAAAGAATAGACCTTGTAGAAATGCAGAACGGGTATGTATAATTTTATGTTTTTCCTTTGCCAATTTTAATAAAGCACCTCTTTGGGTATGGTTATCTAAAAGATTATAAGGTACTTGTATAATATCTATTGCATCATCATCATTTATTACAGACTCCAATTGGTCGTTAGTATATACAGAAACGCCCAAATGTTTTATAATCCCTTTTGCTTTAATTTCTTTTAATTGGTCAAGCAGGTATTTATGGTTTTGATAGTCATCAAAGGAATGAAATAAATAACCATATAAAGTAGCTACTTGAAGTCTTTCAAGTGTTTTTTCAATTAAAGGAAAGACAGATTTATCCAATCCAATATTTTTAGAATTGAATTTTGTTATAATGTTAAATTGATGCGGACGCTTTTGATGGTAATCTCCTATTAGATCAGTGGCATTACCGTATGCGTCAGCAGTATCTAAACATTGAATGCCGCTTTGAAAAGCATAATCTAATAGTTCGAATACTTCCGCTTTATTTGGTTTACCCTTGGTATTATTAATACCGTAGTCTAAACCAAATTGAACCGTCCCTAAAATTAATTTATCAATCATTTAAATCGGATTTAAATATAGCCATTCTAATAACATCTTTATATTCCCCGTTTGAAAAAATATGCTTTTTTAAGCATCCTTCTGTTTTAAATCCTAGTTGTTCATATAATTTTATAGCTCCTTTATTTTCATTTAAAACGCCAAGATTTATTTTTCTGATATTTAGGCGATTAAAGCAATGATTTAGAATCGTTATGCTAGCTTCTTTTGCAAAACCTTTTCTCCATTCTGATTTATCTCCCATTAAAATGCCATATTCTGCAAAAGAGTGAAGCCTATTTATTCCATCTATTTTAATATTGCCAATATGCTTATTATCTTCTTTCTTATGAATGGCTAGAAAAAGTACTTCTTTGGTATACGCATTATTGACAAAACTAAGTAAAGAGTCTAGTGTTTCTGGATATCGCCCAGACTCTAAATATAAATTGACTTCCTTATCATGCAGCCATGACAAATAATTTTGGGTACAATGACTACTTGTTATTTTTGTGAAATATAACCTGTTGGAGCTTAAAAAAGGAGTATAAGTATTATGATTGTCCATTTTTTAATACCTGTTTAATGACAAAATCTTGTTCTTCATCCGTTAGGCTAGGATACATTGGTAGACTAATACAGTTCTCATAATATTTCTCTGCTTTAGGATAATCTCCTTTTTGATGTCCTAATTGTTGATAATAAGGCAAAGTATGAACAGGAATGTAATGAATTTGAGCATAAATACCTTCTGTACGTAATGCATCATACAATTCTTTTCGATTTTTGACAGCTATTACGTATAAATGATAGGCGTGATTAATGCCATCCGCAGGTTGAAAATTAGCCATTCCTAAGCCTGCAAAAGCGGTATCATATTTTTTAGCTATTGCTCTCCTCCTTTTTATTCCTGCATCGGCTTTATCTAATTGAGAAATACCTAAGGCGCAAAGAATATCAGGAATCCTATAATTATGCCCTAAATCAACCATTTCATAATACCAACCTCCATGATTTTCTTGCATTAAATCTTGACGACGAGTAATTCCATGAGTTTTTAGAATTTGTAATCGTTCGTATAGCGCTTTATCATTCGTCGTAATCATTCCTCCTTCTCCACAAGCAATATGTTTGACTGGGTGGAAAGAAAAAATAGCTAAGTCCGCATAATTTCCGTTGCCACAATTTTGCACGATTCCTTTAGAATCTGTAAAAGAACCTCCTGGTGCATGACAGGCATCTTCAATTATCCATAAACCATATTCATCTGCCAAATTACGAAAAGCTTCCATGTTTACAGGGTAACCAGCAAAATCCACTGGAATAATCCCTTGGTAGGTGTCCTTAGGAGCAGCTTCTAATAATGTTCTTACTTTGTCAATATCTAGTAATGCTGTATTAGGGACTATATCAGCAAAAGCGACTTCGCCCCCACAATATCGAACACAATTGGCAGATGCGGCAAAAGTAATAGGCGTTGTAATCACTTTACTATCTTGATTGACGCCTAAAACCATCGTGCAGAGATGTAGTGCAGTTGTTCCATTCGATACGGCAACGGCATATTTTGAGCCAATATACTTAGCGAATTTCTCCTCAAACTCGGTTACCTTAGGGCCTGTAGTTAGATAATCTGCTTTAAGAACAGCTGTTACTGCATCAATATCTGCTTGGGTGATATGTTGTCTGCCGTAAGGGATACTTTTCATACAATTTCGGGTTGAGTTTCGTTGATTGTAAAGGCAGGGTCAATATGCTTTGTGATTAACAGTCTAATATCTTCTATGCCAATCCATTCTTCATTTGCTCCAGAATTATAACTGAACCCTGTTTGTACTTTTTTAGCATTGAATGCTTCAATGAATTCTTCTAAGTTCCAACTTGGGACAGTCGGTAAAATGACATAGTATTTCCCCATGTCATAGGAATTATAAGAATCAGAGGAGGTAATCATCTCTTCATGAATTTTTTCTCCTGGTCGAATTCCAATCACCTTATGTTCTATCTCTGGGGCAATGGCTTTTGCTACATCAGATATCTTATAAGAGGGGATTTTAGGAATAAAAATTTCTCCTCCCCAAGCTTTGGCCAAAGCATGAAAAACCATATCAACGCCACCGTCCAAAGATATATTGAAACGAGTCATATTTGGATCTGTAAGTGGTAAAAAACCTTCTTTTCTTTTCTTTAAGAAGAAAGGGATAACCGAACCATTAGAACCCATTACATTGCCATATCGGACTACAGAAAAACGAATTTCTTGCCAACCTCGAATATTATTAGCTGCTACAAATAATTTATCAGAAGTTAATTTAGTTGCACCATATAAATTAATGGGCGCACAGGCTTTGTCTGTAGAAAGTGCAACTACTCGTTGTACCTTTGTCTGTAAACAAGCATGGATGACATTTTCTGCGCCACCAATATTAGTTTTGATACATTCGGAGGGATTGTATTCTGCTAAATGAACATGCTTCATAGCAGCAGCATGAATCACGTAATCAATGCCATTCATAGCCCGAACCAATCGTTCTCTATCTCTTACATCACCAATGAAAAAACGGATAGCAGGATAATCTCTTGAGTTGTACGTCTGAGCCATTTGGAATTGCTTCTGCTCATCTCTAGAGTAAATTACTAGGCGTTTTACCTGTGGAAATTCTTTAAAAATTCTGCTGGTTAAAGCTTTGCCTAAGGAACCTGTACCTCCCGTAATTAATATTGATTTACCGTTTAAATCTAAATTCACTATTATTCCGTTTAATTTGTAAGTTATTTTACCTGCCCCAAATCCTAGATAAAAAATTATTTTACTGGAAATAGGAAGAATAGAGCGGGCTTTTGGATATACTTTCTATCAATTTTCTTTTTTTTTGCGGAAAACTGGCATTGTTTAGTTTTTAGCATAGCCATTAAAAATTGATGAAATTTTCTACTAGTTTTCTATTGAAGAGAATACGTTTTTGACCTTCCTATTGTTTCAAGAACCAATTAAGACTAATTGGTTTCCTATAGGGCGATATGGAAAACGAATATTTGATTGACGGCCACGATTTAAGAACTTTCAATAAGTTATTGATTGGTTATTCTACTATTTAATTGTTAACCTTCTCTAAAATATTTCGTTAACGTCATAAGATTTATAAATATTTTAAACAATATTTTTTTAATGGGTGTAATTCGAAGACAGGGTATTAAGCATAGTGTTGTCACATTTACAGGGGTTTTTCTGGGAATGATTAATGTATTATTTGTTTACACCTATGCTTTAACAAAAACAGAGCTTGGATTAATTCGGTATTTGATTTCTGCTGCTACTTTAATCGTACCATTTATTTCTCTTGGAATAACATCTGTCGCTATTCGGTTTTTTCCTAATTTTAAGAATGAGCAGAATGGGCATAACGGGTTTCTGTTTTTTCTTTTAATTATTCCACTCCTAGGCTATTTTTTCTTCCTAGTATTTATTTATTTTTTAAAAGATAATGTACTTAGTTATTTTGAAAACCAGGAAGATGCAGTGCTATATATAACCTATGTCCCTTATATTGCACTCTTGGTTTTAGGGATTGCCTATTCTTATTTACTCGTTAATTATTGTTCGAATTTTAAGCTAATAGTTATTCCATCTATTTTGAATGATTTGTTTCTTAAAGTAGCACTTCCTGTTTTATCATTGTCTTATTTCTTTGATTATATTTCTTTTGATACCTTAATTAATTTCTTTGTAGGTGCTTTTTTATTCATACCAATTGCATTACTTTGTTATTTATGGTATTTGGGAGAATTGCACCTTAAACCTAGGTTTAAATTCTTCAAAAAACCACTATTGAAGGAGATAGGGAATTATGCGAGTTATCGTTTTTTTGGCGTAATTGGAACAGTAGCAGCGACACAGATTGATATTTATATGGTCGGGACATTGATTGATTTAGGAAATGCAGGTATTTATACCATTGCGTTATTTATTAGTACGGTTGTTGGTGTTCCAATGAAGTCTTTGTTTAGCATTTCTGCGCCTATAATTGCGGAATCTTGGCTTGCAAATAATATTGCTAAAATAGACGAAATTTATAAAAAAACATCAATTAATCTTTTGATTTTTGGGGTTCTTTTTTTAACGGGTATTTGGTCCTCTATAGATTATATTTTTGATATTTTGCCAAATGGAGAAGATTACCGACCAGGGAAATATGTTGTACTTATTTTAGGATTAGCCAAATTGGTAGATATGACAGGAGGCGTTAATACGCATATCATTGCCTACTCAAAATTGTATAGATTTGATTTATACTTAAGCCTTACTTTAGCAGGATTAAATATTTTGTTTAATTTACTTTTTATCCCAAAATTTGGAATTGTAGGAGCAGCTTTAGCTACCTTAACTTCTATGTTTATTTTTAATCTAGTCAAATTTTTGTTTGTCCTAATAAAGTTTAAAATCCAGCCTTTTGCCTGGAGTATGTTTTGGACACTGTTATTAGGAATCGGTTTATTTGGATTGACGATTCTAATACCAGACACAATTTACCCTTTATTGAATATTGTGATTAACTCTGTGGTTATTTCTATCATCTTTATTGGGGTTATTTTTTATTTTAATGTATCGGAAGATATAACCAATTTAAAGAGCATTGTTTTCGATAAAATTCGAACCTTTTATTAATCTTGGAAAATGTTTGAGTTGCTGATAACCTAATTATCTTTTTACCTCTTCAACAACGGATGATAATCCCCTTTCAGCCCCACAGGTACAGCATTCCGAATATCGTGCACCAATTGAATAGAGGGACGTGCAGCTTGAATACCAAAACCATTACCCTTAATAATCTCCGTATAAGCAGTAGTATGTAAATCAGTAAACCCTGTACTAAATTCAATTTCTTCTCCAGCTACAGTGATGGAGCGATAAGTCCGTTTACCTGCTGCTTTGGCGGATTCAGGCAAATGGTCATAATTAATACTTAGCAGCCATCTGACCCTAGCATTGGCTAAGTCTAAATAGCCTGCTGCGCTATCGGATTCATGAATATGTACCATATTATTTTGGACTGGGCCAAAAATCCAAGTCAGCATATCGTAAAAATGAACACCGATATTAGTGGCTATTCCGCCAGACTTGGAAGGTTCGCCTTTCCAAGAATGATGATACCATTGTCCACGAGACGTAAAATAGGCTAAATCAACATCGTAAACTTTATCTGGTGGGCCATTATCAATTTTGTGTTTTAAGGCTAGAATGGCTGGATGATGTCTCAATTGTAGAATATTCCAAACCCTTTTGCCTGTTTCTTTTTCCATTTCTGCTAAGGCATCTACATTCCACGGATTTAAGACGAGTGGCTTTTCGCAGATGGCATCTGCTTGGTTTCTTAAACCAAATCTGATATGGGCATCATGTAAATAATTAGGGGTGCAAATACTGAGATAATCTATTTTATTTCCTTTTCTTCTTTGTTTGTCAATATGTCTATCAAATCGTTCAAATTCTGTGAAGAAACTGGCTTCAGGGAAATAACTATCAATAATACCGACACTATCAAATTTATCCATCGCAGCGATTAACTCATTGTCGGTATCCTTAATCGCTCGCATGTGTCTAGGCGCTACATAACCAGCAGCACCAATTAAAGCAAATTTTTTCATAGTATTTTGTCTATCTGCGAAGGCATTAATTTTATCCATAGCTTCGCCTTTGAAGAGTCGAAGACCTTAACTAAAGAAACGGAATCTTTGAATGGATTAGTATTGCTTACAACACAAACCAATAATTTACCTTCAACACCAACGCTCGATTCTTAACCCCAAAATTCTCCACCGCATAATTATCTGTCCAAACCAGAAAAATATCGGACATCGGGGCAAAACGCCATTGAAAACGGCTATTGATGTTAAAGTTATCTGCTTGGGTATTATATTGTAAGAAAGTCGTCCAGAAAAGATTCCGATTGAAATTGATTTCTATTTTGGGGTTAAATGCCCAAATCGTTTCTTCCCCAAATTCATCAGGAAATTTAAGTTTATTGTATTCTATATCCAAACCAAAATTACCCCAGGGTTGCTGTCTATACTCGATACCAACTTCTACTTGATGGAGGGTACCATTATAGAATCCGCCTGTACTAACACCAGCACCAAAAGATAATTTTTTTCGTTCATCGGAATCATAACCAATACCGACTCTATTGGCGGAATATCGACCAACTGGAAGCGGGACTCCATCTGTAAAAGCAAAAGGGAAACGTAAATCGGTTACATTATTAGCCGCCTCTAAAAAAAGGCTACTACTATTTTTGAATTCTATATTATACCCAAATTCATGCCCTCTTTCTACAAATTTATAATCGGGGTCTAATCTTAAATAGGATTCTAATTCTAGTTGATGCCGATTGATAGTGCTGCTGTTTTCGGGTATAAAGGTTAACGTAAGCGGCAGGAAGATATTACTAAAACCTAGTCTAAGCGTTGTGTCTCTGATAGCGTCATAATTATTAACAAAATTGATAAAACCTACATCTGCAAAATATTCCGTACCGACTCTTGTCCAATCTATGACGGCGGATAGCACATTCCCATTATAAGCACCACCAATAGAAGTAAAATTATTATCTCCCTTAATGCCATGTTTAAAGCTTTTATGATAGCCTGACCAACCTTGCCATACACCATTGGAACTTTGGTAAGCAAATTCTAAACTGGCATTTCGATTATAATCATTGCCAACAAATTCCCCTTCATTATAGGCTTGTCTATTCACAAACATGCCTTTGATGGTAGACCGACCAAATACTCGTTGATTAAAAGCGGCGGCGGTATAATTTTGTCCAAACTGGTCAGCATTTCCTTTCGTTTGGACGTTCATGACGCCGATTCTTGTATTGCTGGTGACATTGCCCGTCAAACGAGCGCCAAAAGCAATGGGTACTGCTTGCCCAGAACCGTCTAATCCAATCCGCCGAGAGAAAAAAGGACGGACGGGAGGAATACCAAAATTGGAAAATATATCGCTATTTTCAATAAAAAAAGTCCGTCTTTCGGGTAAAAAAATACTAAACCGAGTTAGATTGGTCACTTGTTGGTCAACTTCGACCTGAGAAAAATCGGGATTAACCGTTAAATCTAAATTAAGCGAAGAGGATAAAGCTATTTTTGCATCTAAGCCAATATCAAACCCGTTTTCAGCATCCGTTCCTGCTTCAAAATTTTTGGACGTATTGGTGTTAATATAAGGAATAATGGAAACGTTTCCATTTACTTTTTTAGGAGGAGCATCCCAATCTAAACGACCTGTATATCCTAAATCAATAAACCAAAATTGCCGAGGGATTTCGGCCCAAACATCTTGGCGATTGTTCTTTTTATCATTTCTGAAAAAATTAATACCCCAAGTGGTTCGGTCTGTTTCATAGCGTAATGTTTTAAAGGGAATAGCCATTTCTACTGTCCATCTATCATGATGAATATGCGTTTCTACAAACCAACGATTGTCCCATTCTCCTTTATAATGTTCCGAACCTGTGCCGCCGCCCAATAAAACATCTGTTTGTACACCCGCTGGATTCGTCCCAAACATAAAACCTGTGGTTGCTTCATTTAAAGGGTCTAAAACTAAGCCTATATTATCTCCGTCCCAAAAACCAGCATCTCTTTTCAAAGTAGAAATAATATGGTCTGGAGAGTCCATACAAGTGGCAGCTAAGTATAGAAAATTATCGTCGTAGGTGAGCTGAAATTCAGTATGTAAAACGGCTTTTGCGCCTGGTTTTGGATTTTTCTGAACAAAATTACTGCCTATATCTGCTTCTTTCCAAGCAGCTTCTTCTAGTTTGCCATCTAGGCGAATTTCTCCGCTGGCTCTTTTTATTTTGATGCCATATTTTTCTTGGTTTTTTCGATTATCATTAAAGGAAAAAGCCAGTTGCTGACAAAAAAGGAATAGTAAACAGAAAGGTAAAAATGATTTCATACGATTAGGAATTTTTCTCGATTTCTAACAGTAAAAGTAATAGATTAGTTGCATTAGTATATCTTTGAGTCGTTTTCAAAACTAAATTTAACCTCCTAATGAAAGGAATTTTGTTAGCAATAATTGCTGGGGCTTTATTTGCTTGCTACCAATTAGCCGTAAAATTATCGGCAACACATATTCAAGAAATGCTAGGTGCAGTTGTTTTACAAGCAGTAGCTGTGGTGGTCGGTGTATTTATTTTTTTGATTCTGAAAGACGGACAGGAACCCTTAGTTTATACATCAACGGGATTGAAATTTGCGATTATTGCGGGCATATTTGTTAGTTTGGCAGAAATTGTGGCGTTTTATGCCTTTTCGCAAGCTATTCCTGCTTCCGTAGGCATTACGCTGATTGTAGGCGTGAATATTTTAGTAGGCTTAGGCTTGGACTATTTTTGGTTTAAAAGCAATTTGAGTTATACCCAATTATTGGGCATCTTACTAATTTTGGCAGGCGTTATTCTGATTAGTTGGAAAAGGTGATTTCAATCTCAACTTCAAGTCCTTTTAAAATTGAGGTTGAAGTTGAGATTGGGGTTGAAGTTGGATGTCTATTATTTAACCCAATAATCCAATACTAATACATCATCTAAGTATGGGGTTAAAACCACACCAAATGCTTTATGATCAGGATGTGGTAAATAAACTGCTCGACCCGCTTCATCATCAAAGGTCAAGAAGAAGCAATGGGTAAACCCTTTTTCTAATCCTTCTGGGCTATTATTGATTCCCCACTCGTATCCTTTTATTTCAGGAATCTTATTTGGTAAAGCCGTAAAAGCGGCTTCTACTTTTTGTATATCCGCAGCGGTTGTGCCTTCTTTAAACTTGAAGAGTACGACATGTCTAAGTTGTTTGGCCTTTGCTATTTCCGTACTTGCCTTTTTTACTGTTTTATCTGCGGTTTCTGTATTAGAACTACAGGCAGTCATTAATAAAAAGATACTGATTACAAAAATTGGTAATTTCATTATTGAAAAATGATTGGTAACGAAGAAAGAATAAATTACTCCTATAAACACTCCAAGGTTTTGAAAACACTTGGAGGTATTTGTGCAAAAGAAGCAATTATTTTTTACTATTACTTGGTGAAAAAATATTAATATCTAAACATATCTATTAGACTTTATTCTAAAGAGCTTAGTGCTTCCAGAACTTGGAGTTCTGGAAGCACTTCTAGTACGATTTATTTTAGAATAAACACTATTGTATAATCCAAAAATGCGGTACCTGCTACTTCTCTATGCCCAGGAACAACTACTTCGACTTTAGAAAAAGTAGTTTTTATTTTCAAAACAGTTTGACTCCATTTTTTTATAGAAGCATCTGCTAAGTTTCCTTCTCCGCTTTTCAAAGATTTTATCATATAACCGTCAAAAAGAATAGCTTCGGATGGAATATAACTACTAAATTATCGGCACTATGGGCTTTTCCAAAATATCGACAAAAAGGGATTGATTTCCAAGGGGTAAATCTAAGGTTTTTCTGAAACCATGTTGGGACTCGTTACATTATTTTTGCAAGCTAATTTTTGACAACGTTTGATGGCATAAGCCGAAATACCCATCTGATATAGTGTTTTTAATCCACCTAAACAATTTATATGATGATGATTGATAACAACTGCCTTATAATAGTATGTCCTAAATCTTGTTAAATCTAATTAATTAACAACAAAGTTAGCGAACCATTAACTGGTTTATCCATAATAACGGTTTCTTTTCCATTAGTATAAAGGAGACCGTGACTAGCAACTCGCCCAAATCTTGAAAAATGAGCCAAGATTTATGCAGGTAAGTATTTTCTTTTAAAGGGATAATTTGTAAACCTTCCCCTATTTGTATCGGTTGCTTATTTATTTAGATATATCCAATTTGTGACATACTTACGAAAAAAAAGATAATACAAAAGATAAGTAAAAAGGAGTTTTCATAGTTAAAAAATGATAAATGCTTTAAATCCGCAAAATAAAGCAATTAATAAGGTGATTTTTATTGTTTAATCTAGCGGTCGATTTTATTCCAGATAATTTGTTAGCGTGACTTTTTAGGGTTTGGTTTATATTTTTTGTCAAAAATAAGCGAAAAATAGGTTTTCCGAAGCTTAGTCACAAAATGTATTAAAAATTTAAATAAATAAATATAAACAACTGGTAATCAATTTATTTTTTTTGTTTAAAATATTAAACAATGTCACAAATGATTAATATATTGTAAAATGAACCTATTTATATCTATTTTTAAGATTTTATCTAAAAAAAAACAGTAAAAATTTAAAAGTGACAAGCTTTTTTTTTGGATAAACTTTGATATGCCCCTATCTTTGAGTCATCAAAAGAATTATACCCACCCACCTTCTAATAAACTCCCAACTTTTAAGATATTTTCCCCCTCTTCTAAAATTTTCTTAAAAAAATCCTTTTCCTCCCTTTTACCTATAACCTACTTCTACTATTCCCCAAAAATAGCGCAATTATGACAACGATATTAAAAGTATGCACTAGCATCTTAACAGGTTTCTTATGTGCATTCATAACCATTAACTTACAAGCTTCAACTATATATACTTACCCAACGGTGGAACTCTTCGATAATATCCACACGGGGACAGATAAAAAACGATTTGTAGAAGATGCCACTTATTTTACTTTAAATGAGAAAGCATTAGCTCAAATCAATCAACAAAAACTTGAAACAATGACGCTGCAAATCCCCTTTGGAGCGTCCAAAAGATTGGAAGTTAACTTAGAAAAAGTCAATGTGTTAGCAGATGACTTTAAAGTAATCGTTCAATCTGAAGATTCACACAATACCCTTTCTTATTCCCCTAACCTCTTTTATAGAGGTGCTATTTTAGGAGTAAAGGACGCCATGGTTACAATTAACTTCTTTCAGGAGTCAATGACTGGTGTTCTTTCCCTGAATGGCGAAAACTACAACATCGGACAATACGGAGATAGCGATTCTGAAACTTATGTACTTTACCAAGAAAGAAATTTAAATGCTTCTAATCCTTTTGCTTGCTCTACCGAAGACCTTAAGGAAATCGTAGTAACAAGAGAAGGAAATGCAGGCGCTCGTTCTAAAAATACAGTTGAAGTATATGTAGAATGTGATTATGAATTATTCAAAGCCAACGGGTCTTCTGCACAAAATACGGTTGATTTTGCAACGGGCTTGTTTAATGTGGTTTCTGCGATTTATGCGATTGATGACATTGACGTTCAAATATCTGAAATAAAAGTTTGGTCTACAGCAGACGCTTATCCAACTTCTTCTGCAAAAGCTGCAAGAGACGCTTTTGGCAAATCCTTAAATGGCAATTTTAATGGCGATGTTGCTCATCTTTTATCTAATTATAAAGTAAATGGTACAGTGCCAAATGGTGGTTCTGCGAATATTGATGCTTTATGTGATAAAGAAAAAGCAGTTGGTTATACGAATATTACAACTAGTTACAGAGATTTTCCTACTTATTCTTGGACAGCTTATGCGGTAACCCACGAAATTGGTCATAACTTAGGTTCTCCACATACACATAGTTGTTTATGGCCAACTGGCCCAATAGACAACTGTTGGTGTCCAGAAGGTGATTGCGACCAAGGTGAGGAGCCTGCAGTTACAGGAGGAACAGTAATGAGCTACTGTCACTTAAATCCACAATGGACAAATGATTGTGATTTATCGGCATCTAATCCAGGTATTAATTTGGCAGGCGGTTTTGGAGAATTGCCAGGCGCATTGATTCGGTCTCGAATTGCTAACGCTAACTGTTTAGGTGGAAATGGTGGTACTACTTTACCTTTTCAAGCAAATGCAACTATTCAAGACGAGGCGTGTAATCAAGCGAATGGCTCAATTACTTTAACAGTTAGTTATGGACAAACACCTTATAGTTATACATGGAGTAATGGTGCAACAACTAGGAATTTAGAAAATATTGCGGCTGGGACTTATAGTTGTACCATTACGGATGCTAAAGGAACAACAACAATAATTAGAGAAAGTGTGGATGGTTCAACACCTTTTGCCATGAGTGCAGGTGCAGACCAAATTATTGGTTGTGCGGAACCTATCGTTACTTTAGATGGTAGTGATTCTCCTAGTAGTTTTTCTTATAACTATTTATGGACAACCCTTGATGGGAGGTTATATGGCAATGTTAGAAAAGAAACAATTTCAGTTTCCGAACCTGGTACTTATGTGTTAACGGTAAGCAATGAAGATACAGGTTGTATTGTGAGCGATACCGTTATGGTAATGGAAGATTTCTCTACACCATCTGCTAATTTATCTGCTGGAAACTTAACTTGTGGGGCTAATAGTACAAGCATTAATGTAGCAACTAGCAGCAATATTGCAGCTTATGAATGGGTTGGCCCTAATGGATATACGACAACTGCGGCGAATCCCTTTGTTACAGAAGCAGGTATTTACGAAGTGACTTTGACAGGCGCTAATGGTTGTACGAGTGAAGAAAAAATTGAAGTTATAGAAAATATAGAAAGTGTTAATATACTTGCACAAGGAGGTGTAATTACCTGTGCGAATACAAGGATTCAATTAATCTCAAGTGCTGGAACGACTGCTACTTATAACTGGACTGGGCCAAATAATTTTACTTCAACCTTACAAAATCCGATAGTTGATGAAATAGGTGATTATACAGTAAAAGCGATTACGGATAATGGTTGTACAAGTGAAACTACTGTTGCAGTGACTGCTGAGAATACCATTCCAACGATTACGACCCAAAATGGCATTATTAATTGTGGAGCTATAAATACCCAATTAAATGCAACGGCTTCTACTACCGTTACCTATAACTGGACAGGTCCAAATAACTTTCAATCAATTGCACAGAACCCAACAGTTACAGAAGCAGGAATTTACCATTTAAAAGTGACTGCAATAAATGGTTGTTCTAGCGAAACGAATGTGATTGTTACAAAAGAAAATACAATACCGACCATTACTGCCCAAGATGCTATTATTAATTGTGGGAGGGTAAATACCCAATTAAATGCAACGGCTTCTACTACCGTTACCTATAACTGGACAGGTCCAAATAACTTTCAATCAATTGCACAGAACCCAATAGTTACAGAAGCAGGAACTTACCATTTACAAGTGACTGCAATAAATGGTTGTTCTAGCGAAACGAATGTAATTGTTACAAAAGAAAATACGCAACCAGTAATTGTTGCCAAAGGCGGTCAATTAGATTGCAATCATCCAATGACTACATTTGTGGTGAATACAGCTGAGGTAGATTTAAAATATAGTTGGACAGGACCTAATGGTTTTATTTCTAATGAAAAAACACCTACGGTAGACAATGCAGGAACGTATCAATTAATAGCTGGAAAAGATGCTGGCTGCACGACTACAATAGAAGTAATTGTAGCAGAAGATTATACCACACCAACTGTAGCTATCAAAGGGGAAGACATTACTTGTGCGAAAGATAAGGTGATTTTAAAAGCACTTTCTAACGATAATATTCAAACATACACTTGGGGAAATACGAACGGAATAATTAGTAATGATCAAGCTATCGAAGTAGCAGCAGCAGGGACTTACGAACTGACGGTTACGAATGAAAATGGTTGTGTGACTACAGAAATGTTTACAGTTAATGCAGCAACGGATTTACCTGTTTTTGAATTAAAAGCGAATGATTTATCTTGCGCAAACCCAACTAGCGAATTAAAAGTAGTGTATAGCGGAACAGATTTGAGTTTTAACTGGACGGGTCCAGAGAATTTCATTTCAAATGAAGCGAGTCCAACCGTAACAATTCCCGGAACTTATGAGGTGGCAATTAGCAAGGAGAATGGATGTAGCACGACCGCTTCTGTTACCATTAATCAAATGACTACTTCAACTATTTCTTTTGCTGCAACCGAAGCAATTTCTTGTAACCACGAAGTAGTAGTCATAGATGCGACCGCTTCTATTTTAACCGAAAATGTTATGGTAGAATGGGCAACGGAAGATGGGAATATTATCCATAAGGTCAATGATTTAATGATTAGTGTGGACCGACCAGGGACATATGCTTTGACTGTTAGAGATTTAGTGACAGAATGTGTAACGATTCAGGCAATAAAAGTAGAAGGCACATCAACAATTGCAGCTAGAATTGATAATGACCAAGTGTTGAATTGTGTACAATCATCTTTAGTCTTATCTGCAAATAATAGCGATTATTCTGAAAATACAGTTTTCAATTGGGTAACAGATAATGGTAATATTATTACGGATGCAGCAGCAAGAGAGATTGAAGTAAATGCACCAGGTTTTTACACTTTATTAGTGACGGATACCATTACTGGATGTTCTGATGCAACTTTTACGCAAGTAAACGAAGCAGCTAGACCAGCAGCTCATTTATCTGTGCCAAGCATGTTGACTTGTAATCAACCAACGACGACTATTAGTGGGGCAAATTCGGTAGTCAATGCCACTTCTACTATTGAATGGGCAAGAAATGGCGAAGTGATTCCTAATAGTAGCGTTTTATTTTTGACAGTAAATGCGGAAGGAAGATATAGTATGACCATTACAGATACCTTGAATCAATGTGAATCAACTTCAGAAATGGTTGTAATGGCACACGAAGCACCTCAGGTAGAAATTGCAAAAATTGAAGAAGATGCCTGTGGAAAAGGAGAAGGAATAATTGCTTTGAATATTACGACAGGAAGTGCTTACGAAATTAACTGGAGTAACGGTGAAAAAGGAGCGACTGTTGAAAACTTGAATGCTGGGAATTATACCGCAACGATTACAGATGCAATTGGTTGTGAGGTAGTTATAAGTCGAACAATTCAGCTTGTTGCACCAATTTCTTTAGCAGATGCAGTTATTACACCGACTACTTGTAGCGGTAATGAAAATGGTAGTATCGAAGTGGCATTACAAGGTGGCAATTTTCCTTATGAAACACAATGGTCTAATGGAGAAACAGCTTTAGCTATAGATGGATTAGCTATAGGCACGCATACCTTGGAAGTTGTAGATGCAAAGGGTTGTGTAAATGCTTTCGATTTTGAAATGAGAGCGCCAAATACACTGGAAGCGGCAATAACCGTTTTACATAATGATGTGAAGGTAGACGTTGCTGGTGGTACACCTGATTATGCATTCAATTGGAGTGATGGAACGACAGAACAATATGGCTCTAATTTTGCGCCAGGAACGCACGAAGTAACGATTCAAGATGCGAATGGTTGTGCGATTACTAAATCTTTTGAAATAGACGCTACTACAGCAGTAAAGGAGGTTTTGACAAAAGACCTAGAAATTATGGCATTTCCTAACCCAACAAGTGATTATTTTAAAGTAAAAAAGGAATTAAGTAGTGTAAGTGCTATTAATATTTCTGTGTATACAGCTAGTGGAGAACAAATGATGGCTGCTTCTAAAAATGGAACGAGTATTGATGAAACAATTAATACAATAGATTGGGCGCCTGGTACTTATTTTTTACGAGTTGTTACGAAGGAGGGGATATCTGTTAATAAAATTCAGGTTATTAGAAAATAATTTTTTTTATAATTTTTTTCTTTTTTTCAAGCAACTGAATGAACAACTAAGATAATGTCGTTATAGACAGCGCTATGTAGATGCGGCCAAAAACAGACATGTTTTTTGGTCGCTTTTTTGTGTCTTATGTCAAATTTTGTAACCTCGATTTCTTTAAATAAGGTTATTAAATACGATGGAAAATACTTGTTTGTAATACGATGGAAAATGCTTGTTTGTAATACGATGGAAAATGCTTGACGGGAGGTTATTTAGAAGTAATTGTGGAGGGAATAGGTAATTACTATTATACTTAATATAAGGCAAAAACGATGCCAAAAAATGATTAGTGAACCATTTTTTTATAAAATCTTTTATGTCAAAATAGGAGGTGATTTTTTAGGAAAAAGTCAATCTTTATTGATACTTATTATAAGGCAAAAACGATGCCAAAAATGGGTTTGTCTTTATCTTTTTTTGAATAAAAAATCATTATAAAATTTGAACCTTTTTTTGAGAGAATATTTTGAATACTAGAATGAATAATAGTTTGATTAAGAATGAGTTGGAAGCAAATATAGCGTTTGTTAAGTATCCGTTGTTTATAAATTCGTTGTTGGAAAAAAACGAGCCAAATCCAATTATTTTCCACTCAATTTTGATATAAATCCAGAATTAAAGTATTTTGCCAAATATCCTTTATTTAAGGAATTATTTTTGTTTTTAGAATTAGGAAAAATAAATGGCCAGACTTTTGAAAAATAATTATCCGCTTTAAATATCGGATTAATTCATCGTGCTTCATTTATAGTTCATCATTCTCCTAAATAATTCCAAACCGATGAACTATGCGAATTATAACTCTGTTAACAATCCTTTTATTAACGCTTGGTTTTGCTATCAATAGCACTAAACCAGCGAAGACGTATCCACAAGATTACTTCCGTTCGCCCATTGACCAAACGATTAGGTTATCAGGGACTTTTGGCGAATTGAGACCCAATCACTTACATTCTGGTATTGATATAAAAGCAACGGGTGGCAAAAATGGACAACCTATTTATGCCATTGCAGATGGTTATATTGCTAGAATAAAAGTACAGTCTGGAGGCTACGGAAATGCCTTGTATTTAGTACATCCAAATGGCTATATGTCGGTCTATGCACATCTGCAAAATTTTGAAAGAAACGTAGCTAAATATATAAAAAAAACGCAATATGAAAAGCAATCTTTTAATGTGGATTTATACTTAAATGGAGAAACTTTTCGAGTAAAAAAAGGCGAAAAAATTGGTAATTTAGGGACTTCTGGACGTTCTTTTGGCCCTCATTTACATTTTGAAATTAGAGATAATAAAACCCAAAAACCAATCAATCCATTGCTGTTTGGGTTGAAAATGGAGGATGATATGCGACCTAGGTTGCATAATGTTAAAATATATCATTTGAATGATAAGTTTGAAACTATTGACTCCAGAATTCATTCCTTAGTAAAAAAAGGTGGCGGAAAATATGGTATAAAAGGAGACACTTTAACGATTGGTGCTTGGCGTGCAGGTTTTGGTGTTAAAGCGTATGACCATCATAATGGGGTGACTAATTGGAATGGAATTTATGCGCTAGAAATTTATCAAGATGGACAGTTAATTCACAGTTTTGATATGGAAACTTTTTCTTTTGGGGAAAGCCGTTACATCAATGCGCACATCGACTACGCAGAACAAAAATTGAACAAAGCCTACTATAATCGAAGCTATAAATTACCAGGTAATCGCTTATCTATTTATGAAAAAAATGAGGGAATTGTAACGTTACACAAAGACAAACCCTCTAAAATAAAAGTAGTCGCTTTAGACGTAGATGGCAATAAAGCAGTATTAGATTTTTGGGTCAAGAGAAAAAAGGTAATTCCTTCTAATTCAGGTAATTATAATTACTCTTTACTTTATGATAGAACAAATACCATTAATACGGGCAGCATGAAAACGGTGTTCTCAAAAGGTACTTTTTATGAAAATGCCTATCTAAATTACCAGACCTCTGCGGACGATTCTGATGGCGTTTATTCTGATATGCATCACCTCCATGACGAAAGTATTCCTGTTCATAAGTATTTTGATTTGAGCATTCAAGGAGATAGGATTCCTGAGCATTTACGTGCAAAAGCATTTATCGCCCATTGTGATAGCAAGCAAAAAGTAGCGAGTAATGGCGGAAAATGGAAAGATGGTTATTTAACAGCGAAAGTTCGTTCCTTAGGGGATTACTGCATTATGATTGATGACACGAAACCAATCATTCAACCAATTTCCTTTCGGAATGATATGACGACTCGTTCGAGAATGACCTTTAAGATTACAGATAATATGTCAACAACAGGTAAAGCTAGAGGATTATCCTTTAAGGCAACTATTGATGGCAAATGGATATTGATGCAATACGATGAAAAAAATGACCTTTTAATTCATCAATTAGATGAGCGGACACCAAAAGGAGAACATACATTAAAAATTACAGTAAGAGATGATAGAGGCAATAAAAATGTCTATCAACGGCAGTTTAGACGATAATCATTACCTCATAACCTCATTATCTCATAACTTCACAACCTCACTATAATGATTTATAACTTAACAGACCATCATTCCATTGCCAACCAATTTATTGCAGAGTTAAGAGATAGCACTATCCAAAAAGATGCCATGCGATTTCGCCGAAATTTGGAAAGAGTAGGGGAGGTTTTAGCCTATGAGATTAGCAAAAAAATGAACTTTATCCCACAAGATACAGAAACGCCTTTAGGGATTTCTACGACCTATATACCTTTAAATAAGGTCGTTTTAGGGACTATTTTAAGAGCAGGTTTACCGTTGCATCAGGGTCTATTGAATTACTTCGATAAAGCCGAAAATGCCTTTGTTTCTGCTTATAGACAACATCATAAAGATGGTACTTTTGAAATTAATGTAGAATATGTTTCCTGCCCAAATCTAGCGGATAAAACATTAATTATTGCGGACCCAATGTTAGCGACTGGTGCTTCTATGGATTTGACAATCAAAGCTTTGAGGAAATTTGGAACACCCGCAGAAATTCATATTGTAACCGCTATAGCTTCTATTCAAGGCGTTCAATATATTAGTCGAAAACATCCTAATGCACACATTTGGATGGGCGCTTGTGACGAAGAATTGACGGCTAAATCTTATATAGTACCAGGCTTGGGAGATGCTGGGGATTTGAGTTATGGGGCTAAGTTGCAGGAGTGAAATTTAACAAATTTATCTATACAAAAAAAGTAGTTGGTAGTTTAAATTTAAAAATGGAATACTGTACTTATTTGATTGATTATCAGTTAGATAAATATTGTTTTTTACTTTTAAGTTTTGAGTTTTACATTTTAGATTTTCAATTTAAAACCAGTCACCCTATCAAAATGTAGGACAACCCATCCCTCGACCACTAGCCCGCTCAGGATTCACCAAATTATAAGAAAGCGTAATCCCCGCAATAAAAAATAAATCATTTAGATTAGGATTGCCTCTTCTCGTATTAGGCAAAGGGGTCGTTTGATTCAAATCAAAAAAATCATCTACTTGGTAGGAAATATCTGCCGAGAGTACACCATAGGTAGCAGCCAATTCATCATAACCTGCGTAGGTATCACTCACATCATCTAGGTAATCTGTGAAGGTATAATTGGCAGAAATATCAAAGCCTAAAGTTAAATCTTCGTTGAGTAAAAATTTAACCCCGATACCTGCCAAAATACTTCCACTATATAAACTATAAGGTTTTCTATTAGGAAAAGTCGCCAATCCTTGTCCTTCCGTATTTAAAGGACGCAATTCATGAATTTGCCCTAAGTATTCGGCTTGGGGATTAAAAGTAAAGAAACTACCACCAAATGAGACATAAGGTAAGATGACTTGTTGATACTGCGAATTAGCGACGAATGGAGACCATTCGAATCGCAAACTCGCATCTAAAAGTGGCGAAAAAAAACGAAGATTTCGTTGCGCTAAAAAGTCATAACTAGAGTTGGCATCATCTCCAACTACTTCCGTTTTGACCACTTGCAATTTTAGGGCAAAACTTTCGTTAATAGAATATCTTAAGAATCCACCAATCGCAATTTTGATTTGTTTGGTGATTACTTTAAACTCACTAGAGGCTAAATCCCCTTGATAATTAGCGCCACCTGTTAAAATACCCAACTCTAAAGTTTGAGCATTGATAGTAAAAAAGAAAAGGTTAAGTAAGCCATAAAGGAATATATGCCTTAATATCCATTTTTTAAAAGGGATAAAATGCAGTTTTTTAAGGTGGTGTTCATTCATAAATATTGTTTTATATCTCAGACAAAGGATATATTCTCTTCCTAAATGTATTATTTATTAGGGATTATTTTAACGATAATAAATATTAACTTAATATATTGTCTTTAAAGATTTAAATTGCGTACTAATATTCTAATTAAAAAGGTGTCTTAGAACAAGTCTTTATCGTCTTACGTTATAACTTGATACTAAATAAAATCAATAAAATTATAATAATGAAAGTAAATTTTTGGAAACTATTAATTGGATGTCTTTTTATTAGCGCATCAGTAAATGCGCAGAATACCATACCTGAGAATTGGTTTAATAAAGACAAAGTAAATGACGATGTGCAAGCGGGCGTAAATGTGGAACAAGCATATACTACTTTATTAAAAGGTAAAAAAGGGCAAACGATTATCGTAGCAGTCATTGATTCTGGTGTTGATATTGAGCATGAGGATTTGAAAGATGTAATTTGGCGGAACACGGATGAAATTGCAGGGAATGGAATAGATGATGATAAGAATGGGTATATAGATGATGTCAATGGATGGAATTTTCTAGGTGGGAAAGATGGAAAAAATGTCAATCAGGAAACATTAGAGTTAGTTAGAATATACAAAAAATTGGCGACTAAATATGATGGAAAAGAAGCTGGTCAAATCTCTAAAAAAGATAAAAACGAATTTGCCTTGTATCAGCAAACCAAACAGCGAATTGAAAAAGAACGGGAGGAAGCAAGCACCAGTTTGGCACAATATGAAAGTATCAAACCTATTATTTTAGAATCGCTGAATGTAGTGGAAAAGGCATTAAAAGGGAAAAAACCTACAATAACTAATGTTACAGCGTTAAAAGGTGGCTTTGACCAGCTTTTAGATGTTGGTAAAAACGTGGTGTTAGATGTCTTGAACCAAGGGGCAGAGGTGGTTTCTATGGAAGATGTCAAAGCAGAAATGGATGGGCAATTACAAGAAGGTATTGATCATTTCTCAGAGCAGTTAGATTATAATTTGAGTTTAACATTTGATGCTAGAAAAATAGTCGGCGATGATTATGATAATCAAACGGAAAAAGGATACGGGAATAATGATGTGGAAGGCCCTGACGCAACGCATGGAACGCACGTTGCAGGGATTATTGGTGCCGTTAGAAATAATGACATAGGGATGAATGGGGTAGCTGATAATATCCAAATTATGCCAATTAGAGCAGTACCTAATGGAGATGAAAGAGATAAAGATGTAGCGAATGCGATTCGGTATGCTGTAGACAATGGCGCATCTGTGATTAATATGAGTTTTGGAAAAGATTATGCTTGGAACAAAAAAATAGTAGACAATGCGGTAAGATATGCCGCTAGAAAAGATGTTTTAATTGTGCATGCTGCGGGAAATGATTCTAGAGAAATTGAAGCGAAGAATAACTTTCCAAATGATGTCTATGCTAAGAAAAAACTATTTGGTGCTAAAAAAGCAAAAAACTGGGTTGAAGTAGGGGCTTTAAGTTGGAAGGTTGGTGAAAATTCGGTTGCGAGTTTTTCTAATTATGATAAAGAAAATGTAGATTTATTTGCACCTGGAGAAAAGATTTATTCAACCATTCCAGATAGTAAATATAAAAACTTACAAGGAACTAGTATGGCATCGCCTGTTGTGGCTGGAGTGGCTGCGGTTTTACGTTCTTATTTTCCTAAATTATCGGCTGCCCAAGTCAAGCAGATTTTATTGGAATCAGTTGTCCCCTTAAATACAGATGTGATTAAACCAGGAACCGAAGGCGAAAAAGTACCTTTCAGTAGTTTGAGTGTAACGGGTGGTGCAGTTAATGCCTATCAAGCAGTGAAAAAAGCGTCGATGGTAAAAGGGAAGAAGAAAGGCAGGAAAGCTAGTGGTAAAAGTGGAAATGGTTCTGCTACTTCAGGTAAAAAGAAGGAAAAAGTAGCTTAATTAAATACTTTTAAAAAGTAATAAAAAATGGTCAATTCTACGAGGGAGTAGAATTGACCATTTTTTATTTGAGTACTTTTAATCGAATAGCATCTTTTTATTTAAAAATATCGCTTAATTCGAGTTTTATATCTAGCACTTTGTCAATTAGAAGTTGTTTTTTTGAATAAACCTCATATTCCTCTGGTTGGTCAAAGACAAAAATGGTTCTTAAATCTGGTAAAACTAACCAATACGATTTTACGCCTTCTTCAAAATACTTAACAGATTTATGGACTAAATCACTTAGCGCTTGCTTGGGGGAAAGAATTTCTACAACGCCAATTGGCATTTCACTAACCCTTACTTCATCATTTCCTGGAGTGTAGTTTATTTCCTTAAAAATACCAATATCTGGTACACGTACTTTTCCTTGGATTTCAATACTAATTTCAGATATTGCTTTAAGTTTTTCGGGGAATTTTATAGCAAATTGAATAATAATATTTGTTTGAATAATAGCATGGTTTTTACTGGGCATAGGTTTGTTTCTTTCAATCTCGTAGGCTGATTTAGTCGCCACTACTTCTTCAATTTCTATTTCTTTATATTCAGTCATGCCTTAAAAATACACAAAACAATAGAAATCCCCAAATTAATTCCTATTTTTCGGCGAGCATACGATTTTACAAACGAAAACCACAAAAAATGACAAAACGATTAACTGCTTTAGATGCCTTTCGAGGGATAACTATCGCCCTAATGATTTTGGTAAATACCCCGGGTACTTGGAACCATGTTTTTCCGCCTTTACGACATGCACCTTGGGATGGTTGGACACCAACAGATTTAGTCTTTCCTTTTTTCCTATTTATAGTAGGCGTTTCCATGTATTTTTCCTTTAAAAAATATAATCACGAACTAACAGCTAAAAGTGCGGAAAAAATACTCAAAAGAACAGCTGCTATATTTTTAGTAGGTCTATTATTAAATGCTTTTCCCAATCGAATTGCGGAACATAATATTGCTTGGCAAGCTGTTTTTGGTGTCTTTTTATCCGCTTGGTTATCTATGCCTTGGTGGAAAGATAAGGTGAAACCTAGTCTGCTTAGAAGTTTGGAGTGGCTAGCTTTAGTGATATTATTAGGTTTATTTTTATTCACTTTAGGTGGGAATAAACTAAGAGTTTTAGGCGTTTTACAACGAATTGCCTTAGCCTTTGGGTTAGGCGCTTTCACTTGTTTATTATTCAAAGGAAAATCCTTGATTTATGCTTTAATCGCTATTTTGGTGGGCTATTGGCTCCTTATGATTGGCATGGGCGACTTGACTTTGGAAGGCAATTTTCAAAGAATAGTCGATTTAGCTATTCTAGGCGACCCGCACATGTATCATGGTTATGTTGATAAAACGGGTAATAATATCGCCTTTGACCCAGAAGGATTATTGAGTACCCTACCCTCGGTGGGCAATGTCATTATAGGCTTTTTAACGGGTAAAATTATTAGTGAACATAAAGATAAAAAAGAAGCAGTTTTTCAATTATTTCTTTACGGTTTTCCATTACTATTATTGGCGTATTTATGGCATCCATTTTTCCCAATTAATAAACCACTTTGGTCTAGTTCTTACGTGCTGCATACTTGTGGTTTAGGGATGGTTATTTTAGGATTTAGCCTATATTTATTAGACATCAAAGGACGAGATAAATGGGCAAAACCATTTGTTGTGTTTGGCTTAAATCCCTTATTTATCTACGCTATGTCTAGCGTGACGGTGAAAATTTTACTGTATTGGATAAAAGGTATTGGCGAAAATGGGGAAGTGATTAATGGGTATCAAGCGTTGTACCAAAATGTTTTTGTAGCTATAGCTGGCAATAATGAATGGAGTTCCTTTTTATTTGCCTTATTCTACGTTTTTATGCACTGGTTGGTCGCTTATTTTATGTACAAAAAAGAGATTTTTGTGAAAGTTTAAACCGAAGGTATAGAGGTTTAAAGGTACAAAGGTCAAGAGGTTGTTGCTGCCTAACCTTTATACCTCTAAACCTTTGTACCTTTATGCCTATATTCACTTGCAAACATTAAAAGAAATCGCTACCTTTGCAGCCGCTTAGAAAAAGCGGATATTCTATCATTTAAAATTCATTGACATGTTTGCAATTGTGACGATAGCTGGTCAACAATTTAAAGTTGAGAAAGATCAAGAAATCTTTGTCCACCAGTTAGCCGCCAACGAAGGAGATGCTGTAAATTTCTCAGACGTCTTACTTCTCAATAATAACGGTGCTGTAACCGTTGGCACACCAACTGTTTCTGGAACTAGCGTAGGCGCTACTGTTTTAGGACACCAAAAAGGAGATAAAGTAATTATCTTCAAAAAGAAAAGAAGAAAAGGTTACCGTAAGAAGAACGGACACCGTCAATCTTTTACAAAGATTAAAATTGATTCAATCGGATAATTTCGATTCTTCAATGTAAACCTATTTAAAAATTGATAATTTCGATAATACATTTTATGCTTTATCGAAGTTCCTAAAAATAAAAATCATGGCACATAAAAAAGCCGCCAGTAGTACGGATAACGGACGAGATAGTATTAGTAAAAGACTAGGAGTCAAGTTATTCGGAGGGCAAGTAGCCAAAGCAGGAAACATCATTGTTCGTCAAAGAGGAACAAGATTCCATGCTGGTTTGAATACTTACTTAGGAAAAGATTTTACCCTTCACGCTAAAGTGGATGGTATTGTTTCTTTCCGTAAGAGAAAGTATAATAGAACGTTTATTGACATTACACCTTTGGATGTAGTGGAAGAAACAGTTGCTAAAGCAGCACCTAAGAAAGCGGCTGCAAAAGCACCTGTAGTAGCTGCACCAGCAGCAGTTGCAGCAACTCCAGTTGCGGACGCACCAGCAGCAGATGTGACGGTTGATACTCCAGCCGTAGCAGCAGTTGCAGATGCACCAGCAGCAGGTTTGCCAAAAGGGGTAAAGCAGGATGATTTAAAGTTAATTGAAGGAGTTGGGCCGAAGATTGCAGGACTTTTAGCAGAAGGAGGTTTAGATACTTGGGCTAAAGTAGCTGCTTCTACACCAGAAGCAATCAAAGAAATTTTGGCTGCTGCGGGATCAAGATATGCATCTCATAATCCAGGCACTTGGCCTAAGCAAGCAGAATTAGCTGCTGCGGGTAAATTTGCGGAGTTAAAAACTTGGCAAGACGAGTTAGACGGAGGTAAATAATATATACAATCAGTATTTCAGACAACTCATAAAAAAAGAGCTTCATTTAGTTAAATGAGGCTCTTTTTTCGTTTAAATAAAAAGATGATTTTACACTTCCCTCTACCTTTAGGAAATGAAAATGGAACACTTTGTAGATTTTTAATGTTTTAATAGTATCTTTATAAGAAATTAAAATTGATTATGACTGTAGAATCTCTTTTCAATGAATTTACCAAATTGAATCGTCAAGAAAAAAAACACTTTCTTGACCAAATATTAGATTCTTTTTTGGAAAGAAGGGAAAATGACTCAAATTCCACTTCGTTGACCAAAGAACAAATAGCCGAAGTTTCTAATAGAATAGCAGCGATTAAATCCAAAACTGCTAAGACTTACTCTTGGGAGGCCGTAAAACCTTATGCTTTAAATAAAAATGTCTAAGCATTAAATCAAATCCCGAACCTCCATCAAAACAAACCCCAATAAATTCAAGCCATTCCAAGTTGCCATATCGCTTGCTTTTGGATTATCACTTTTTATCCCAATTCCCCATATTTTATCATAAGGACTAGCTTCAACAATAATCGAATCTTTAGTATTTTTTAAATACTTTTTTAAGGCTTCATTCTGCTCAAACTTAGCCACATTTCCTTCCAAAACAATGGCATAACGATTCGCTTCCCATATTTTTTGGTCAAAATTGCGCACTTTTCGGCCCAATTTCTTCGCTTGATGTGGATGTTTAGTGACTAAAATCTGCTCCAATATTTCTTGGTCTTTGAATAACCGAGCTTTACCTGCCATCATCCAATGTTCGGCAGTAGGGTAAGAGTTGCCCTTGATTTCAAAAGGCTGTTCCCACCATTGGCTTAGGCAACTTTGATTGATGCTGCCATCTCTGATTGGTTGATGTCCCCAGAAGAAGAGAAAGTTTCTTTTTTTACCTTGTGCTTTTTCTGCTTGGAGGTTTTTTATGGTGTATTTCATTGATTTAGGTTTTTATTAATAGATGAAAAATAATTTGGACAAGGTGCATTTAATTCCCAACGGATTAATGAAGGACAACGGGTTATAGGTGTTCAACCTATTCTTTTTTATTTAAAGATATTTTACGCCAAGCTGATCCCCCAACGCCATAATATCCTCCAACCGAGCAATCGAAGCCAACCAATCATTAGGAATACTCACAGCGCCATAATAAAACCCTGCCAAACCACCAGCAATAGCAGCAGTTGTATCTGTATCATGTCCTAAATTAATGGCCGTCAAAACCACTTCCCTATAAGTGTCTCTTTGTAAAAAGCACCAAATACTAGTTTCTATTGATTCCATGACATAGCCACCAGATTTTAATTCTTCATAAGGTAGGTCTCGAATATCATTTTCAATCAATCGAACAAATAACTTGGACTCATTGGCAGAGAAATCAATACTTTTCCAAAAAGTTAAAATTTCTTGTTGCATGAGCTGATAGCTGGCTACTTTGTCTTTGCCGTTGAGTAGATGTTCCGCTAATCGTAGATAAATTAAACAGCACATCGCTGCTCGAATATGTCGGTGCGTTAAAGCCGACACATTTCGGATAATTTCAAATTGTTCGGAGATGTCTTTGCCTTTGATATAGAATAGCAAAGGCATAATTCGCATAAGAGAACCATTACCATTATCGTATTCATCACCTAGATATTTTAGTAGCGTCAGTTCCTCGTATTCTTTGTTTCTTAGAATTCGTTTCAAATAAGTGATGGCTCTTGAAGTCGTAATGCCAATATCAAATACCACTCCTGTAGCTGTCCAATAATTTTCTTCTTTCCATTTTAAAAAATTAGTTCCGATGTCGGCTAAATCATAGCCTTTTACTAAGGATTCCGCTAAGCAAAAAGTAAGCGAACTATCATCTGACCAAGTTCCAGCAGGTACATTATATCTACCGTATCCAATCATCTCTTTTGCTGGATTTTTTTTCATTTGGTCGCTGGTGCAAAATTCAAAAGGAACGCCTAAAGCATCTCCTACTGCGACGCCTAAAAGCGCATCTTGTATTTTATTATATTTCATTTTAGAATTGTTTTCCGTTGGTTTATTTTTAACCAATCGCATTAATTGAAGGTCTAGTTTCTTGATAAATAATCGACCATACTTTCCCTTTTCTAATTGTTTTGCTAGGAAAGGTGGTAAATCATTTTCAATTTCTTCCGCCACAGAACCAATTGCCATGGCCAAGTTGGCAACTGTATCCACATCGCCTTTATATTCCACACTTTGTATTAAAATGGCACTCAATCGGTCATATTTTTGAATAGCTGCTAAAGCCGCCAAAATAGCTTCTCGACCTCGCATGTTCACCTTGCCTTTCCAGTTAAAATCCCATTCAATTGGAATCATCTTTTTTAAGTAGGGTTCTAACTCTGATTTAGGGCCTTTTTTGTACAAAAAATAATGCACACTCAACGCAACCAATTGGGCAGAAAAAACACCTTCATCTGTATCATGTGTGACTCTAGCTTGTATTTCAGTACGTCGCAAAACTTCCTGTTCGTCTGCTAAAACACCTAGTGGATAAGCTCGCATAGAAGCACCATTTCGTTCACTAGTTGGAATAATTTTTTCCAAAAATTCTTTACCATCTTTAATTGATTTTAAAAAGGCAAAGAAGCGTCCAGCGTAGCCTATTCTGACATCTCTTTTAAATACTTCTACAAATTTGTTGGCAATATTTAACGGTGTCCATTCTGCATTTTCTAGTAATAATTCGGTCAATCCAATCGCCATTTGCGTATCGTCGGTATAGCGGTTAAAATAACCAGAACCGTCGGCATGAGGCAAATAATTTTGTAGTGTATTCAGTTCGAATACAAAGTCGGGAGCAAATTCAAAGCCGCTTCCGTAGGCATCTCCAATTGTGGCTTCTAACATCATAAGCATTTGGTTAACTGTTGATTTAATAATTGTCGAATTTCTTTTAAACTCGTTTCCTTAAGCAATTGCCCATCTCGATAAACCACTTCCAATAAGCCGCCCATTTCTTCGGTTTGACTGACTTCATCTTGCATACTTAAAACTTCGGTTTTAGTCCCATTCAGTCGTATTAACCCTTTGGCGGAAATCTTCGTTCCATCATCAGTTTTAGGATTTTTAAAAATCGCTCTACCTTTGCCGTTTACTTCGCCATAAGTAGCTTTCATCGCAAAGCCAAAAGTATCTCTAGTGACATATTGGTAGGTATAAGAACCAATACCAAAAACTAAATTCGTACTGGCAAAACCTTTGACTTCCAATTGCTGACAAATCGTTTCACAACGTTCTAAAGTGATGCTATCTCCGTAAATTAGACCGATATGTTCATCTAATAACTTGTATCCCTTTTTGGTAAAAGTGCCGCCAAACGTTTCCCAAAGGCATTCAACTGCGCCTTTATAGGCAGGTGTATTTGGTATAGCATTGGGGTCTCCACAAATAATTTTTACGGGGTCACCGCTATCAGGTCGAATAACTACTTTGCCATCCCTTGCCATGATTTGCATGCTTAAAGCGGGCAAATATTCCGTAATCACTTTCCAAAAATCCCAAGTATCCGCAACAATACTGACGATGCCATTTGGATAAGTTTCGGTAATTAATCTAGTAAAAGTGCCGATTTCATCATTCTGCGTACCCATACACATGACAGAATGCTCGGTTGCAGGAACACTTAATGCCACTATTTCTTCGTCACAATCGGCATTATAATATTGCTCTAAAAAATCAATGGCAGGAATGGTATCTGTCCCTTGAAAATTTAGCAAATGCCCTGCACCACTCATCAATGCGGCTTCCAAACCAGCCATGCCTCGGAAGCTAAAATCATGGGCTTGTAGTGGGATAAATTCAGGGTCACCGCCCGTTTTTTCCGCATAACGATTTAATATTTTGCGATAAGCCAAACTAGTCGTCGCACTCGTACAAGGCAACCAAATAATGCAAGACAAAATCGTTTCCAGAAAATTGGTGATCCAAAAGAATTCGGGTAAGGTATTTTTAATCGTAAACATTGGCATTCGAATCGGCGTCAACATACCTTCTGGTAATGCTTTGATTTCGATGGGCAAATAACCCAAATCGTGTAAGGCTGCTACATGTTCATACGTAATGGCATTTGCCCCTAAATAACTGCTGATTCTACGTTTGTATCGGTTGATAACAGCTACTTTCGGTTGTGCAAAGAAGTTTTGGTCAAATTCTGTTTGTAAGTATTTTTTGATAAAATATTGTAAACCAAAGAAGACAATTTTATCAATGCCTTTGATTCTGCTTTTTCTTGGTGTCCAATTGGCATAGACTAGTTCCGTTCCTTTTGGATATTGATTTCTGTGGTCTACTTTGTAGCCGTCTGATAGATGTATGGTATTCATAATTTACAGGATGACAAGATTATTCAAGATTAACAAGATTTACTTCGTTTGTCCCAAATTTTAAATCTTTGATTAGGAAATATATCAGTTCGATATTTCAAGTCTCGATGTTTGAAGATTTTATCTTCAAACCAATATTTCTTACGTTTTCAACGTAATTAGCCTTAAAAAATAGCTGTTTAAAAACTGATATTTCAAGTCTCCAGACTTGGAATCACTATCTCGTCGTCTCCAGACGACCGTTCCTTATGGACTTGTTTGATAAGTCTTGTTAAATGTTCAAATGTTTCTGCTAAGCCTGCTCGGTCGTCTAATAAAATATTGTAGTATACTTTTCGTGACATGGAGGGATAAAAAGGCGGGTTTTTATTGATGCCATCAAAAGGAATTTCGTTCGTTATACAGTGATTTTTCACAAAACCCTCGTCTTCATTAGCAGTAAAAATGATTAGGTAGCAACCTAGTTCTTTTAAAGCTTTTAATAATTGAATGGTTTGCCGAAATTGCCAGCCATTTTTATGAAAATCGTAAACTGTATTATCAAAATCATAAGCGACTACAAGCGATTGGTATTTTTTGTACTCAGCTAATAACCGTTGAAAAGTATGTTCTTTATTCAGATAATAATCCATGGTCAATTTTTATTTGATTTAAGGATTTATTTGGAATGGTACTAAAGGAATCTGTGCAATAAATCTCACTAAAAACACGACTTAATTCTTCCAAACCTTTAGAAAAAATGCCATGTGTGACTACTAGTATTAATTTCCCAGCATTTTTAGCTTTTAATGCTTTGGCTAAGCCTAAAAAAGTGCCACCGCCATCACATATATCATCGACTAGTACACAAGTTTTGCCTTGTAAATCATCGGCAAAAACTTTAAAACCACTCAATTGCCCCGTTTTGACATCTCGCATTTTACTGCATTCAATAACTGGTTGCCCATCAAGAAATTGAGCTAATTGGTAGACCTTTTTTAAAGCACCTCCGTCGGGAGAAACTAAGAGGAAATCAGCTTCATTCGCAACGGCTTGTTGTACCAACTTATGGTTATCTAATACTTGTACTCGTTGCAATAAAGCAGGCGTAACTTCCGAATGTGGGTCAAGAATAAGGACCTGTTTATAATTGACGGCATTGATAATATCTGCATAAATTTTTACCGTTAAGGCTTCTCCTTTGATCATGAATCGGTCTTGTCGAGCTGCTGGAAAATAGGGGAGGAGTAAGCTGATTTTTGCTACGCCCATTCTTCTTAAGGCATCAGTAGCAACTAATAAAAAACCTAAATTATTAAAACTTCGGATTCTAGTCGTGATTAGTATTTCTTCTAATTGCTTTTGGTTTAATAAGTCTTTCGATGAATGTCCAAAATGCTCCTTGATTTTGATATGTGGTTCTCCTCCATTAAAAGTAAAAGCTTCAAAAGCAATAGATTTTCCGAAAGGGGTAAAGTCAGCATCAAGGTGTAAATATTTCATTGGAAATTTATTTTGTGTGTTTTTTACACAAATATATGGATTTATAGAAGTAAGGTGCAAATATTTTGTGTTATTTTTACACAATTAAATTAAAGTTTGCTTTTGTCTGAAAATAGCATTAAGTTTATTGTGTTGATTTACAGTTGGTTAGAGGTTGTTGTGAAGTTTTATAGACCTAAAATATTTTTTAACAATACCTTTAAACCATCTTTTTTATGAAAAGGAACATCTATCTAATAACCGTAGCTTGGACATTCCTGTCCGAGTAAAATATTAGTTTTCTCAGACAAGAATGTCTAAGCTACAGTCAGTCATTAAAACTATACAACATGAAAAAATACTATTATCTTTTAGCCCTCCTATTAAGTTTTTCGGCCTGTCAAGAACGGAATAGTTATGAAGGGAAAGAATCGGCAATAATGGCAGAATCAGATGAGATGGAAGACGCAGCCTATTATGACCAAGAAATGGGGGTGCTTCGGACAGCAGAACCACCAGCACCACCACCACCACCACCTCCTCCAGAAGAAAATGAGCAAGCTCAAAAAATTAGAAATGCTATCAAAAAAGGTAGTAAAATTATAAAGGATGGGGGCTTAAAGGTAGAAGTAGATCAGTTGAAGCCAACTAAAGCGGAGATAGACAGTACTTTGAAAAAGTTCGATGCGTATTACGAAAATGAAAAGTATACGTCAGGCACTTATCGGTCTACTTACCATTTAACGATTAGAGTACCCTCCAAAAATTTTGAAGCGCTATTAAAGGCGATTGAAGTTGGCAATGGTAAAATTTTGGAGAAGAATATCTCTGCACGGGATGTCACAGACCAATATGTGGATGTTGCCATTCGATTGGAGAATAATAAAACTTATTTAGGGCGTTATCGAATCTTATTAAATAAGGCAAATTCCATAAAAGATATTTTAGAAATACAAGAAAAAATCCGTAGAATTGAGGAAGAGATTGATTCCAGAACAGGTCGGCTAAAATATATGGATGACCAAGTTCGGTTTAGTACTTTACGAATGGAATTATTTCAAGAACATGAAGTGGTAGCCACTGAAAAGGTCCGAAATTTTGGGGAACAACTAGTCGGCGCATTTAAAAATGGAATTGATGGGTTTTTAGATTTTGCTTTATTTTTAGTTGGAATATGGCCTTTTATCTTGGTTGGTGGTTTAATTTTGGCTTTTCGGAAACGAATAAAGTGGCGATTTTGGCGGAAGGACACTTATTGAAAATGTGCTTTCAAATCAATATCAAAAGCAGCCATAAAAATACCAGCAAAATAATCTGTTCGTAAATACCCGACCGAGTTAGCAATTTCTCTAATACTTTGGCATTCACCGTTTTCAAATAAAGCCAATGCCTTGTTCAATTTTTCTTGGCGAATGTACTGAAAAGGAGACATGCCCAATTCTCGCTCGACCAATCGAAAGAGGGTAGAGCGACTCATGTGAATTGCCTGCGCAATAGATTCTGCGGTCGGCATTGGGTCGGCTAAATGTTGTGCTACGTAATCGGTGAAGAGTTGGATTCTGCTATACACGGCTACCATAGGTTTTGTTTTTGAAATTAGGCAATAGTGTTAACTGCCAAAGTCTATCTTTGATGCTTATTTTTATTTCGGATTACAGATGTTTTCTGTAGTGCCAAGCTCCGCTTGGTAGCTTTTTTGGTTATTTAACACGGATGAATACTACCACGGATAATATGAGCCACGGATGAATTGTGCCGTGGATAAAATATATACCATGGACAAAATGTACTAATAATTAATGAGGGTAATTAGACTATAATCAATCGAAATTTGCTAGTTCTATGACGTTTGTGAGTTGCCCATAAAATATACTTTTAGCATACAATAGGTCAGTAGAAAATTAAATTTTATACCTTTTTATCTGTTGGCAATCAATCCGTTGGCAGAAGATAACTGCCAATAAATGTTTTTTTACGGATATTTATCAATTTTTAAGCTGGTGTTCTAAGTATAAAACTGGTCGACTAAAATTTATACTTTAAGCCCAAATTCAACCCCCCATAACGGAATTGCACATAAGGATTGGTCGATTCGCCAAACTGATAATTATAAAACCCTTCGGCTTGAATCGTATAGTTTTTATAAAGATTATATTCTATACCGATAGTTCCTCGCATATTTTCAACAGAGAAAGCACCACCGCTAATGGGCTGTGCCTGCGTATATTCCCCACCTTGACTACTTAAAAACTCATATCTCAATTGCTCTTTTAAGGGCAATCGAGCAATCATGCCCACACCGATAGAAGGCTTCCATTTTTTATCTGGTTGAAAAACGTATTTCAGGGTGATAGGCACTTGTAAATAAGTGAAATCGCCATAGAGTTCTTTTAATAAATCTGCTGGATCATTCGGCAAAGCAGTAGGAAATAAGCTTAATTCCTCCGCAGATTCTGCACTTAAAGGAACATTCAAGTAATCTACGCCAAACTGTAAGCGGGTATTTTTAGTAAACTCCACTTCTCCTAAGAAACCAATAGTTTTGACGTTGTTATTGCCAGTCGGTAGGCTAATTAAACCAAATGGACTCCAATTGAAACCAGCCTGAAAACCTGTGGGCACTAAGTACCAAAGTGGATTAATTCTATCCACATTGCTTTTAGCCGATAAGTTTAAAAAATGGTCAGATGGCGGTAATGGATATTCGTACTGAAACCGATTGTCTAAAAAAGACAAGGTTTCGATATTGCGCATCAACGACGTCAATTGTGACCTTTCTAAGCTGTGCTTATTTTTGTCTACGCCAACTTCATGCTTCCCCAATACGAGAGCCATTTGCCCCAAAGAAAGAACCTTCCCATCCCTGAGCAGTTCAAGTTGGGAAGGCTGAAAACTGCTTTTATCGAATGTGTTAAAAGCTGTTGCTGCTGAGTTAGCCCACAAATCTGGTGCACCAAAATTTGGTAAACTTGGCGGCACAAAAATGCCCCCATTACTAGCCCTCAAAGCAGCTATTTCAGGTATATTTCTTTGGATGATTACATCCTGATAAATTTGATTAAAAATGGTATCATATTGATAAATAGTGATTCTTTGTGTAAGGGTATCAATTTGCGTATTTAGTTGTTGATCCGTTAATTGTAAATTTAATTCATTCAGGTTATTTTGTGCGGTTTGATATTTAAAATAAAAGAAAATGGTACTCAACAAAAAGGGTAAAAATAATAAAGGTATCAGCCACCACCAGACAACTCTTTTACGCTTGGTCTGAGCCGCATCGAGTCGCCGATTCATGTCCTCTAAGGCGTCCATATCTGGCCTCATTGGAGGCGGATTTTCCAGCATTTTTTTAAATAAGTCGTCTGTATTGTGTCTTTCCATTTTATGTGGGTTTATAGTAAATCCCATGTGACGCACCCAAAAGTGTTTGAATTTTTCTTTTTGCTTTTGCTAAATTGGACTTTGAAGTCCCTTCTGAAATCGTCAATTTTTTAGCAATTTCTTTATGCGTCAAACCATCTACTATGTATAAGTTAAAAACTAGTCGATATCCTGGACTTAGTTTTTGCATTACTTTTATTAAATCATCATAAGCCAAGTTTTCCAAACCAAGGTTATGCGTAGAAGCTTTTGTTTCTGCTTCATATCCTAGGGCTTCTCCACCTGTTAATTTATGATATTTTCGATGATAATCAATAGAAGCGTTTATTAAAATTTTACGAAACCATGCTTTAAACGGATAAAGTGGGTTGTAGAGTTCAATTTTAGTAAAAGCTTTTAAAAATCCATCATTTAAAACTTCCAATGCTTCTTCTCTATTTTTGCAATATCGTAGACATATTCCCATGCCATAACCGTAGAAATGCTCATACAACCGCAGCTGACTTGACCGATTTCCTTCTCGGCATCCCTTTATCAAAAAGGGTACATTGATTATATCTTTTGCCATTAACACATTCATTATAAACCCTTACGACGAATAAATAAGGGTGGGTTGCCTGTTCAAATAAAAATCGAACAAAATTACTTGAATTGGTTGTCACTAGCGTCTCATTCTTTTGGTTTGAATCTGCCTTTTCCAAGGTTCAAGCTTGTGTTTACGTCAAAGAAACGATTATGCTTAGGTCTTATATTGAGGGCAAGATAAGCAAAAGGGGTGAATCTAGGAAAGTAGTAGACAGGAACTGGAATTTGGAGAATGAATTGAGAAATGGATTGGTAATCAACTTATGGCAATACGGCAACAAAAAGCTACCAGTTCTGCAACTCGAATCAATTATTTAAATCGCCAATTACTACTTAGTTTAGCTTGAATTGCCTTGGCTGATTCCCTATAGACTCCATTCTTATCAATAATCCCAGCTAACAAAGTATGAAATTCACCATTCGTTTGATTCATTTTAAGTAAAGAAAGCAATAAGTACCATTCTGCTTTTTCTAAATATTCTGGATTTTGGGACTTGATTACTGCTTTAAATTGCTCGATTCCCTTTTGATAATTTTTAGATAAATAATAAGTATGTCCAAGTGTATAAGTAGCTCTAGCGTTGTTTTTTATAGCTAAAAGTTGTTCACTTGCTAAAGAATAATTTTCATTTCTATAAGCATTCATCGCTAAATTATAAGGCGATTGGGCTTCGTCGGGGGATAATAATTGGCTAGCAATACTTTCATCTTTTTCATAATACTGACTAGCAATTTGAGTGTTGGAATGTTGGAAGAATTGAAAAGCAGGAATTAATAATAAGGCAATAGCTGCTGCAATAGATAGCCACTGTCGTTTTCGATTATTTTTTAATGGGATAATTTTATGCTGCTTCAGCCCCTTAAGTTGTTGTTTGAACGCATCTTTTTCATGAGCTTCCAATGCCATTTTAATCATCAATTCCTGCTTAACTTTGGTTTCTAAGGCTTTATCTGTTTCTAATAATTGCTTAAATTCGGTCAATTCTGTAGTAGATAACCCATCATTTAAGTATCTTTCTATTATATCGTCTATATTTTTCATAGGTCATTTTTTAAACATTGAAAGAAGCCAACAAATCACTGTATCGAGGATTTTGTTGAATGCAATTTTTGATTTTTTTTCTGGCATCCATCGCCGCATTCTTAGCCGCATCAGCAGATTTATAATGGAGCTCGGCTGCTATTTCTACATAAGATAACTTTTGGATATATTTTGAGGACAACAGCTTAATTTGTTTATCTGACAGGCAATCTTTTAAGATGGTCAAAAGATATTTGCTTTTATTATTTTCTTCTTCTTGTATAATCCGCCATTCCTCCTGATTGGGTGTAGGTTCCTTAATATTGGAAATTACATAAGCTGCTTTTTGGTCATCGCCTATATCCACTAAAGGAATTTTTTTCTTTTTTTTGATAATGTTTAACCAACTATTTCTAGCAATCCCTATCGTATAGGAAGTCAAATCGGCTCCCTTAAAAGCATGACTCAACAAATTTTTCTTTACTATAAATAAGCTCTCTTGAATAAAATCTTCTACATCTTCGAGCTTTCCACCATTATTTTTTACAAACCAAGTAACTTGATTTTTAAAATATTGACAAAGAAACAAGTCTCCAACTACCTGATTAGCAATAAGTTCTAATTGGGCGGGATGCGCATAAGCAGCCACAATTTGAGTGGATGTATATTTTAAGTCGCATCCTTTAGGAGGATTGATTTTTCGAAATATGCTCATTATATCATTAAGAATTAGCGTTGATCAATGAATAGTGCTAAAAATAGCCAAAAAGTAAGGTTTCTACGGAAAATTAATAAAAAAACGGTTTTTACCTTACTTTTAGTTGAAAAAAACTACAACTTATTAGTTGATTGGTTAGTGGTTAAATGAGAATAGGGAGCAGAGAACAGAGAAGAGAGATTAAAAATTCGTCAAAAAAGGATAGAATAGAGAGACATCGTATGTTTTAAATTCCTCTTCTCTATAATAAGAACACGGAATTTTTTCAAAAAACTTGGTTAGATTATGAAAAATTTTAGCCTATTATTATTACTCTTATTGTCCACTTCTTTTCTTTGGGGACAAGTAGATATTTTTTTGGATAAAAACGGAAATGCTGTAAAAATCAATCCTCCTGAAGGATATAGATTGGAAGGCATAGAATGGGGCGATGGCACCTTTAGTGATACCGAAAAAGAAAAAAATCTATCTCAAAAAAAACTGCAAGAAATCACTATTTATTTGACTTGTAATTCCGCAGAAGGTACTAATAATCTATTGCCTGATCAGCCGAAATCTAAAACCTCCATTATAGTTCCTGCTTCGCTTACGGCTGCCAAGTTGCCTATTAATTCTAGTGAAAGTTGCTGTGATTCCGACATTCCTGCAGATGAAAATTTAGTCATTCATAATATTTTTAAGGCAATGCCCAAGGAAGAACTCGGTTTGCAAATGGCTTATCGAAATACGGAATCTTATGCGACAAATGGGATATTGTTACTTTGTTTTAATGAAAAAAAAGAAAAAAAATCTAAAACGCCCTTTGCCGCCAATAAACATTTTGAATTTGTGGAAGCACATGACCATTTTGGTGAAATGCCAGTTACGGTTGATAATCGTCCGATATCATCGGTTGAATCAAATCCGTTTAGGGAGTTATGGGTTTCAAAAACCTCTCTATTGAAGGATACAGAAAAGTCAGACAGTAAAAATTTTAGAGACTTACTAAGTGTCCTTAAAAAAGAGCAAGCCAATTATCGTGATTTTAATGCGTGGAGATATACTAACCTAGCAGCTAATGAAGCCAGAAATTTTTATGTCATTTTGAAAGGGACAGAAGCTATGGGAAAAGACCCCGGTAGAAAAATCACTATCAAAGGCTATTACATTCCCGATGGTGGTGAACCGATTCCTTTTGAGAAAACCTTAGTTATCAATACTTCTCACGACCCCAATAGAACTACCGTATTTCCCAATAAATTGAATTATCGGCAATTGGATAGAACTTCCAAAAGTAAGACCATATCCTATTTAGTAGAATTTCAAAATAATGGAACTGCGGCGGCTACTGATGTTTATATTAAAATGCCCCTTTCGGAAAATCTAGACCCCAAGAGTTTAAAAATTTTGGATTATTATTCTAAAAAAGAATGTTTTCCTTGTACCGCAATTAAAAACGCCAATTGTTTGGATACGATTTTCACGCAAGATACGGTTACCTTCCATTTTAAGGGGATTTCTTTACCGGGCACCAAGACGACTAAAATTAAAAAGAATGGGAAGGTGGTTGAAAAAAAAGGAGAAGATGTAAAGAAAAGAGATACACAGGGATTTATTGAATTTTCTTTAACTACCAAACATCGACATAAAAAGAACAAGGCAGGAAAAACAACAAAAATTAAGGTCTTAAAAAAGAAAGATTTTCTGGCACAAGCGAGTATTATTTTTGACCAAAACGAGCCAATTATCACCAATCAAGCCAAGAGTAAATTTAAAATTGGATGGTCGCCAGGCATTAAGTTTGCCTATAATTGGGATAAGAATAAGGAATTTACTAGTAAAAATGCTTTTATTGGATTAACCCTATCGCCTTATCGAGCTAAATTTTATCCCCAAATAGAGTTTTTATATAGTTTAGATGATTTTGCTTCCACAGAATATTATAACGTCTTCTCTCAAGAACCTGGTGCAGCACCCGCTTTTTATCAAAGAATTGGTTCAGGCAAATTATTTCATATTCCGCTACTCGCTAAATTGGACAATCAATTTATAAGTATTGGGTTGGGTGTCCAATTAGAATTTTCCTTTTTTGATCTCGTTGAACTAATCAGAATAGATAAATTTCCACAAGGCATTAATCCTTCTAAAACAGTAGCGTTAACAGATATCAATCAAGCTAAAACCGAAATCACTTCCAGTATTATTGGCGAAATTAGTTTGGGGAAAGTGCAAAAAGGACCGAGTATTGGCATTCGAGGATTGGTATCGCCTACCGATTTAAAAAATTATAACTTTCAATTATTTGCGGTTTGGAAGCTGTAAACTAGTGATGAGTGATGAGTGATAAGTGATGAGTTAAAATTTCAGGTTTGAAATTATGAAAAAATGGTTTATTTATTTTATAAGTTCCTTAGTATTGTTGGTAGCAATCGGTTGTTCTTCATCAGAGGAATCTGCGGTATCTACAACTATAAATTGGGAAACCATTAGCCAACTATGTCAACAAGGAAAGGCCACTAATGATTTCCAAACTTCCCTATATGCTTATGAAGAAGGCTATACTTTGTATCAAAATTTGCCTGATAGTGCTTTTACTCAATATCCTTTTTTAGACAGTCTTTTCTTTCCTTTAGCGAACCGTTGGAAAGGTATTGGGGAAACCACTAAAGCAAGAGCTTTATTTCTCGAAGCACTTAATACATTGGCTTTTACTAGAAATGATTCTGCGCTACTATACAATCAAATTGGCTTAACTTTCAAAGTAGAAGGCAAACTGTCTGAGGCAATCGAAACCTACCAAAAAGGGCTTAATTTTTCAGTTATTTCTGACCTTTCAAAAGGCTATTTATTGTCTAATTTAGCCATCGCTGCTTTTGCTATTGGCGCAACAGATAATTTAGTAGAATACTGTGACCAAGCCATTGATTTACTGGCAATTGAAAATACGATTGCTACAAAAAATGCGATTGCTAATATGTATAAAACGAAAGGGCAACTGTATTTTACCAATGGTCAATTAAATCGGGCAGAGGAGTCAATTGATAGAGGCATTCATTATGCGAAAGGAAAAACCAAGAGCAAACTAGTGGTTGATAAAGGAAAATTACTGCATACGATGGGGCAATTGGACGAGAGTTTGGAAGCTTTTAATTATAGTCTGCAATTATTAATCCCTTCTTTTGAGCCCGATAATGCTATACATAATCCAAAAAAAAAGGACTTATACCCAGAAAATGCCTTGATTGAAGCATTAGAAGGGAAAGCGGAAACTTTTACGACTTATTATAATTTAAGCCAAGACCCTAAATGGTTAGATGCATTGTTAATCACTTATGATAAAATTTATAAAGTGGAACGGAAGATGTGGCAATTGCATCAATTCGATGCATCTAAACAAAATTTACAACAAGCGATAAGAAAAAAATTAGAAAAAGCCTTAGCCATTACTTACCAATTAGCACGTTATTATTATGCCACAGATAAGGCAAAAGCAACTACTTATCTCCACAAAGCTTTTGAAATAGCCGAGCAAACTAAGAGTATGACTTTGTTGGGGGTGGTTAGACAATCAAAAGCAGTAAAATTTGGGTTGCCCGAAGCACAAATAGCGCAAGAAAAAACATTGGCAGCCATCCTCAAAGCAGCAACCTCCGACCCAAACAATTCGAATCATCAAGCCCAACAAAATTACTATCAATTTATCCAACAATTAGAAAGGGATTATCCCGCTTATTATCAATTAAAATATGCCGACCAGGCGATTACTATTCCAACTATTCAGAATGAATTATTAACCGAAAATCAAGCGTTAATTGAATATGTTAGTACCGAGAAAGCGTTATATAGTTTTATCATTAGAAAAGATACGGTTATTTTATATAGATCCAATCAAGCTAGTGGAGACCATTTAAGCAATTTGACCAAAGATATGACTCATAATGGGTTTCTGAAATACCGAACGGCTATTAGCACTTCTGTAGAAGCTGCGAAACCTGCCAAACAAAAATATATTGCTTCCGCCAATCAATTGTATAAATATCTATTCCCATGGACGCCTGATTTTGAAGGTATTGAACACTTGATTATTATTCCAGATGGTGTTTTAGGCTATGTCCCTTTTGATGCCCTTTTAACCAATCGAAAAGATACCACCTTTGAAGCCCTACCTTATTTAATCCAAAAATTTGACCTCAATTATAGCTATTCTGCCACCCTTTTGAAAGAGATGAGTCGCAAAAAAAATAAGCCCTCTAAAACATTTTTAGGCATAGCACCGAAATTTCAGCAGGAACTAATTTCAGCCACCAAAACAAGACTCGCTCCGTTGAATCTCAATAAAACAGAAATTATCCAACTTAAAAAGATAATTGGAAGTGGCGATTTATTACAAGATAAGCAAGCGACCAAAAGCAATTTTGAGCAAAAAGCAGAAAATTATCGGCTGCTTCACCTTTCTACGCACGGCTTTGCTAATGACCAACAAGGGGAACAATCTTGGATAGCCTTAACGCCTACACCGTCAAACATTCAAACGAGTTTATTACTCACCAAAGAACTCTATAATTATCAACTAAATGCTGATTTTGTTTCTTTAAGTGCTTGCGAAACCGCACTGGGAGAACTAGTAAATGCGGAAGGAATTATTGGTATGACGAGAGCCTTTTCTTATGCTGGTGCAAAAAGTATGATGACCACCTTATGGCGAGTAGATGAACAAAACACCAAAATTATTACCCTTAATTTTTATACTCGCCTTAAAGGAAATGCCACTTCTCCATCATTAAAAAAATCAATAGCCCTACAAAAAGCGAAATTAGATTTTATTAATAGTACGCCTAATCCGCACCCTTTTAAATGGGCTGGGCATGTTTTGATTGGGGATAATGGGGAGGTTTTTTAAAGGTAAGATTTTATAAGTTGAACAGTTGGTACTATATTGTTCAGATATAGCACAAGGAGATTGCGGAAGGTAACGCCAAAAGAATCAAGGTTCGGTGACTTTGTTTCTAATTGGAATAGGCTTCTTTTTATTAAGCCGAATATAAAGAGATAATAGCGTCTATTTTTTCCTGAGCATCAGGATGCCCTAATTTTTCTGCCATTCCAAAATCTTGCAGCGCATCTGTATAAGATTCTATCAAAGAATAAACGATTCCTTTTTGGTAGAATGCTTCTTTTGCAAGTTCTGGGGCTAACTCTATTGCTGAGGAATAGTCTTGAAGAGTTTGATGGCAATCATCATGCGATAATTGCACTCCATTTTTAATTCTAGATACAAGCATGGATAACCCCGATTGACCTCTAACTAGATAAGCAAAACCACTATCATTTGGATAATGTATTATCTTTTTTTTTAAAGATAAAATTGTCTTTCCATAGTTTTTTTGTTCAAGGTTTTGAACTCCTTGATTAAGAAGTGGCTCGAAGAATGTCATTGCTAAAAAGTTTATAGGGTGAAATTGTAGGATTATAGGTACAATTATTATGCCTTTTATCTGAAGGTTTTAGATAAGACCAAAAGTGGTCAAAGAGGTAATATCAATTTTTTTCAAAAAAAACTTTTTAAAAACCTTACTTCTTCAATTCAAAGCATACTATATATCAAACAGCCAATAATCAAAAGGCTGAACAAATACAAAAAGTGGTCAAAGAAGTAATATCAATTTTTTTCGAAAAAACTTTTCAAAAAACCTTACTTCTTCTTTACTAATAATACTATACAAATGAGAAGCATAAGCATCAAAAATCAAAGGATAAATTCCTAGTTATAAGATGCACCAATAAAAATTTAATCTTTTAATTATTCAACAATTACGCTCCAAGTTAGGCTGATGTACCGTCCAACTGACCGAGCGACCTATATCCAAAATTATTTAATTCATTAAAAAAATTAATTATGAAAAAGTTAATTGTAAGTTTATTCGTTTTAAGTTTATTCGCTATTACAACTTTATCTGCTCAAAGAAGCGGGATACCCGCCAATGGTTATGCTGTTAAAAAAGGCAATGCTTATGTCGCTAAAGGCGTGAAAATTTCCAAAGCGGATGAACGTGCCTTATTAAAAATAGGCAAACAAGTTGCCAGAGATAACAATAGTTATGGTAAAATTTCTCCCAATAATGTTCGGTATTTAAGTGCAAAACTCAATAATTCAAAAGCAAACCGAGAATGGTGGGCAATCAAAAATAAAGATAAGTGGGCTTTTGGTGGAGACATTAAGATGACCGCTAAAATGCAAGGACAAATTGATGCCATTATGCTTAAGTATACAAAAAGAGGCAGCACTGTTCGACCGAATACTAGCGTTTCCGCTGTAAAAGCTTCTAGAGCAATTAAAAGAAATTAGTAGCCATTAAGTGGCAGTTTGCAATAGGCAGTAGGGCGAAGTATTTAAAAATCAATTTAATTGCTACAAGCACTAGACATTCTAAAGGGGCGAGACAGGTTTTAACATTTGATGAAATTACCATCACCAAAAACCGATTTTAATTTTACATCCCAGAACATAGGGTACTATTTCCCGCTCCATTTAGTGGAGGAATAGTACCCTTCTTTTTAAGAAAACACCCAAAGTTAAATTGCATTGCTCCACTAATAAAAATTAAGAATATGACTATCTTCAAAAAAATAATTTGCTTAGCTTTTTTATTCAGTCATTGTGTTTTAATTATCATTGCCAATCTTTCAGAAATTAAGGGATTGGGACAGGATGAAGAAACCATCCAACAATTTTCTTTGGTAGGTCAAAAAATGATAATAAATACAAAGGGTTATTTACCCAATAATCCGAAAGCTTTAATGACCAAAATTTACACCCATTTTGCTGGGATTAATACGGGCTATTGTTTTTTTTCTCCCAATGTACCAACCCCATCAAAAGTGGTTTTTGAATTATCCGACTCCTACAATAATACTTTGACACAGGCACCCATATTACATACTAAAGCAGGTCGACTTCGATTTACGGTGAATACTAGTTTATTTAAATCACTCAAAGAAATACGAGAATTATTAGCCTTTTCTTGGGCTATCCGCATGCTTGAATACAATCCTGATTATAATCAAATTTCAGTAGTCGTAGGCGCGAACACCCTGCCAGCTATAGCAAAATATGATCGTGCAGTCCCTCTTCCTTTTACAGAAACAGAACGCTATGAATTTGAATTGAATAGAGAGTGAAAATTGTTTGATTGTTAAGATGGTTTGATTGTTTTCGTAAAGGCATTGACAAATAACAATTTAACAATCAAACCATCTTAACCATCTATTTAATACCTTGAAATTACTCCATACTTCTAAAAAAAATAACCATGACTAATTCAAGCCTAACAAAATATTTCACCTTATTGGACAACTTCTTTTTTATGCCTGTTTCCAATAAAATATTAGCCTTTTTTCGAATAGCAGTAGCTATCTTTTGTATCTTCCAAATCGGTTCCCTTTATCCAGACTTATTAAATCTATTTGGCGAACAGGGGTTTGTGCGAAGAGAGATTTTGGAGGTCTTATTAGAAGATTATATGCCTAGAATCCATTGGTTAAGTGATCAATTGATATTAATTGGCATCTCAGAAGTAACAACAGTATTTGGTTTATTCTATGCCTATATTTTGGTCTTAGGTTTAATGGCCATTGGTTTTAAAACTCGATGCTTTAGTATTTTAGCTTGGTTCATTCATTTACTATTTTTTGGCTCTGGAGACATCTTTATGTATGGCGCAGATTATGTGACGACTAGCTGTTTATTTTATTGTATGCTCATGCCTGTCGGTAATCATTTTTCACTTGATAATTTATTGAAAAAGAAGCAACTAAACGCTAAATTAAATACCATTTTTCCTATCCGATTACTCCAATTTCATTTATGTCTCATTTATTTTTTCGGTGGTACTAGTAAAATGATTGGCGTACATTGGTGGAACGGAGAAGGTATATGGAGAGCTATGATGCTTCCTGATTTTTATCAATTTGATATGTCCTGGTTAGCCAATTATCCAATGGTTTTAATGGTAATGGGGTGGACGGTATTACTTTTTGAAGTAGGTTATCCTTTCTTTATTTTTTATCGAAAAACAAGAGCTATTTGGTTATTCGGTATTATCGGTATGCATATAGGTATTGGGTTGTTTATGGGACTTTATCAGTTTGCTACGATTATGATTATTATGAATATTACTGCTTTTGGTTCGGAATATTTTGAAAAATGGAGTTGTTTTTTTTCAGAATTGAGCAGTAATTTTTACTATAAAAAACAGATGGCAGCATAATCGAAAGTAATCAACCAATATTTAATCAACAAATAATGAATCAACCATGAAAAATATAATTATCCTATCCATATTCGTCCTATTTTCTTTAAAAACATCGGCACAAACCACCGACCAACAATTTTCTGTCAGTCACCAAGGATTCTTAGCTTTCAGCCTTTTTGATTATAATAACTGGCAAGGAGAGAATAATGGAAGTGTTTCGATGATTGGTAATTACCAAGTTAATTTAGAACATGGAAAACATTTATTCAAGGGTGCGCATGAATTGTTTGCAGAATTAGGCTTTCAGCGATTTCAAGGAAAAGCGATTTTCAAATACGCAGATAAATTTTATTTGGATAATAAGTTTTCTTTATCCTTTGCGGAGAAAGCAGCCTTTACCATAACATCCAATATAGAAAGTCAATTTTTACCCAATTATGCCCTAGGAGATACGCTTCAAGAAGTAGAAAGGACTTTAAAATCCTCTTTTTTGACTCCTGCTTTTTGGACTTTAGGTGGTGCCATAAGCTTAACACCCAATGAAGAATTTGCCCTGCATTTCAGTATGCTGAGTACGAGAATGACCTATTTAAGAGCACAAAACGAGTTGATAATCGATGATGGCTCGGATATTTATTTATATGGACTTTCCATCGGCAAAAAACTTAAATTTGACTTAGGGCTTAACCTTGAATTAGATATAGATAAAGAAATCTCCGACTTGTGTTCTTGGCAAATTAGAAGTGCTTTGTTTTTCGATTATGTCAACCACAGTTTATCGACGAATACTCGAAATCAATTGACTTTTCATTTGTCTAAATATTTTAAATTTATGATAAATACGGATTTAGTTTATACACCTAAAGAATATATAAAACCGCAATGGCGAAATGAACTGCTAATTGGTATTTATTTTTAAAGGCTTTGTTACCAGCTTAAGTTATCTAATTATAGGCTTAAGGTGGCAGGTGTTGGATTAGACACAAATACTCGATTATCAAATAATTACAACTAACTTATAATCAATTATTTACGGTAATTTATCGTAAGTTCTCAAAACGAGCGTCGTCAGGAGACAACGAGATATTGATTCCAAGTCTGGAGACTAGGAATATCGGAGCTCGATGTGTCGAGTCTCCAGACTAGACACGACTATCCGCTGGTCTCCTGACCAGCATTGAAAACTTACAATTTATCGATAGCCAGTTATCTAATTAAATCACAGGAATTTTTGCCAAATATAAATCCCCTTCCACCCCAAAAGAAGGCATCAATTCAGACAATAGCTGATATCTATCCTTCAAATTTTGTAAACCAATACCAGTAGAAGGCATTTTTTCTTTTCTGGGTTGAAACGTATTGCTAACTGCTAAATAATTGCCGACTGTTTTTAATTCAATATGTAAAGGTTGTTTCTTCGATATGATATTATGTTTTATCGCATTTTCAAAAATAATTTGTAAGGCTAAAGGTGGAATTGTTTTTTGTAGTATATCGGGAGGGACTTTTAATTCAATGGTTAGATTTTCAGAAAACCGAATTTGCTGTAAATACAACCAGGAATGCAGGAAATCCAGTTCTTTTTGGACAGACACGACTGCTTCCTGGTTGAGTTCTAACACATATCGATAACTATCCGAAAACGCTTGGATAAAGGTTTCAGCCTTAGCAGTATCATAATATATTAAAGAAGATAACACACTCAAATTATTATAAAGGAAATGAGGGTTAACCTGATTTTTTAGCGCATTATAGAAGGTGATTATCTGCTCTTTTTCCAGTTTTTCGCTTAGCAATTTTAAACGGTCTCTATCTTCTGAAATTTGTAAAACTTCAATAATACCCAGAATAAGCGAGGTAATAATTACTAGGAATAAAAAAGTTCTAGTCAATACTGATAAAGACGATAAATCATGCTCTATAAAATGATGGATAAAGTTCCCAAAAATGAAACCCAAAACCCCACTTAAACTGACGACTATTCCAAATTTATACAATAAGCGTTTAAAAAAGAATTGCTCCCAAGGCAAAGTCTGATTAAATTTCTTCACCAGGCGAAACATGGGAGCAACTACTGTAAACACCAAAACAGATAATATGAGCAAATAAACGATGACCTCTTCTACGACGCCTTCGCCGCTTAATTCGCCTTCAAAAAATTCCTCTAAACCCATCAGGAAGGCAATCAAAAAAGTAAATAAGGTCAATAAGATTAATGTATTTTTTGTCAGTTTCATATCATAGATACGGTTTAATGGTTAAATTGCTATATGGTTATATTGTTTATGATGTACGAAAATTAACTTTTATTATCCGTTGGTCTATTTTGGGTATCTGCCTAACGTTGTAAATAGTTGATTATAAACCAGTTGTAATTATTTGAAAATCGGGTGTTTGCGTCTAATCTGACACCCGATACCTGCAACCTTAGGCCTCTACCCGTCTATTTTCTACCAACGTATGATTATCAATTTTTTACTGGGCTATCTATTAAATGCTAAACTAATCAAATTTTCCAGATTAAATCACCCATTATTCTTTTAACCGACCTTTTCGCCTTTCAGCCCATCTGCCTTCTTGCCCTGCCGTTTCCAAAAAGAAAGGTAGCTGAAACAAATTCATTCCAGCCACCGCTCCAGTTCTAATCTATCCAATTTGTTAATACTCCTAAGTTTTTAGTTTCCATTCGTTCCAGTAGTATCGACAGGTATATCTATTGCTTCCAACTCGGCTTCTAGAAAATTGCCGTCTATATCAAAGAGCAGTTCCTCGCCAGTATCTAATTCCACTTCATATTCGCCCTCGTCTAGTTCAATTGCTGCTATTTGTGCATCGGGGTAATTCAAGGCAAGGTATACGTCAATTGCTGCGGGCCATTCTGTTAATTCTTCATCGTTGTTATCTAATTCTACTTCTAAGAAATAGCCATCCATATCAAAAATAAGTTCAATGCCGCTTAGCAATGCTATTTCGTAAGCCCCATCTTCAAAGTCTACTTCTTCAATGGTATCACTTGGGTAATTCAAAGCAATATAATCATCAATGGCAGCAGGCCATTCCGTAATAATAGAATCGGTATCTGCTTCCTCCATTTCTGGTAATTCTTCCATCAAAAAATTGCCCGTTAAGTCAAAAAAGAGGGTAATCCCACCAGCCAATTCAGCTTCATATGCTGCACCATCTGAGGTGACGCCTAATAACTCGGTGTCGGGGTAATTCGCTGCTAAATAGCCATCAATCAAAAGTGGATAATCGGTAACTAAAGTATCGCTGCTTCTAAATCCTAAAGCGACTGCCATCATCGTATCAGCGGCCATTACATCTTCATACTCATCGTCGTCCATATCTTCTTTTTTGCAGGACGTGAATAAAAATAAACTGGCAATCATCGCAAAAGACATCATTAACAAATACTTTTTCATGTTTAAAAATAATTTTAAAAGGAATCACCCACCTCCTATTTTTGGGAGTGATAAGTGTTCTTGGTTAAGAAATAAAAAGGTAGAGGTTTGTTAATAATATTTGATTTATGTGTTTGAAAATACACTAGAAAAACATAAGTAAGCCAATGATTATTTTGGAGCAATAGGGTAGTAGCGCTGAAACGGTAAAAGTTAGAGATGAGGCGCCGAAAAGGCGGATGAAGGATTAAATTTTACTTAATAAAATAATGGCTTTTAAATTAGTTTTTCCCTAATTTTTAATACCTTGGAGTTTTAAGAAGTAGTTTGAAATTAATTTGTGGCGATATTTTTTCCTACGCACTTAAGTTCCCCAATCGAATTTGAATTTTGAGTCAGTAAAAAAATCAATGCTAAGTAAATTTAAAAAATTAAGACGCTCCTCCCTTTCTTTAGGAAATATGAAAAGCTATTTTCTGTATGCGATTGGGGAAATCTTATTAGTCACCTTTGGTATTTTATTAGCCCTCCAAGTCAATAATTGGAATCAAAACAAACAAGACCAATCCACTATTGGGGCTTATTTAAAGAGCATATTAATAAATATTAAAAGCGACCTCTCCAACGCCGAATTCATTAATACCAAAAGAATAGGCTTATTGCCAGCCATTGATTATGTGCGATTTAACCTTCGATTGAAACAGGAAACCTATAACCAGTCAGATATTATTTTTACCTCCCAATCCTTTAATGCCATACTGGAAAATAATTACCTGAATGCTAATTTAAGTGGATTCGAGTCTCTAAAAAATTCAGGCTACCTGAGTAAGCTGCAAGGAAAAGACATCGAAGTTTTATTATTTCAATACTATAGCATTGTGGAGGAAATAAGGCTCATGGAAAAGCATTATAATGAGAACTTACAAAATGCCTCTGAAGACTTTTATACGACGGACTTTAATAAATTCTATTACTTTTTCAATCCAGAATTTGTGGGCGGCGATGGCTTAACCTTCGAATTCCTCCAACCATATTTTAAAGAAATATACACCCACTCCTCCATTAATAGAATTTTTGACAAACCTTCCACTTTAATATGGCGATATGAAAATCTGCTCCTAATAGGCAAAGAAATTGTTCGAATGATTGAAGACAAAAGGATGGAATATGATGAAATGGCGACTCAAAATCTAAAAAACGTATTTGATGTAAATGGCAATATTGGCTATCCAAGAATCTTAATTAATGGGGCACCAGGGGAAGGTTTTAAACAGGGAATTGCGGCAGCCGATGGCTCAGTTGACTGGGGGAATTTTGAGTTAAATGAAATAGTCATTGATTTTCCCGAAATAGCTTGGGGCGCCTATTATTTTTATATTGGAGACGGTACTTATCAGCAACGAAAAACCAAGGATTATTCGGTCTATCAATCGCTCACTGTAGAACTAAAAGGAAAAAATGGAGGAGCGTCCGTATATATTGCACTCAAAGACGATACCGACCCAGATGACGGAAGTGAATCCAAAGTTTTATTGAATTTAACCAATGAATGGGCCACTTATACCATTCCTTTAACCGCCTTTGAAACAGCCGATTTAAAAAGATTATTTGTCGTTCCTTCCTTTGTTTTTCAAGGCACTCCACAAGCTATTAAAATTAAAAACATTGAATTTGTTAAATAATACTACTTAGGTAAAAGTAGTAACGATTTAATTGCTACCTTGCCATTTATAACCCACTTGATCAACATAAATCGGTATTGGTATCCTAAAAAAAAGTAAACCTTTAGTAAATACACGCAAAACAAACAATAGACGAATTTTATTCTATCTTATACTTATTTTATTTGCCTATCTTAATTTTCTAAGCATTCCGCTTATTGCCCAATATCAACCTCCTCCAACTTTTTCCAAAGAAAATTATCAATTCGAAGCTTTTCAATTGCCAGGCGGAAAACTAGAAAACACGCTCCAATGTATTGCACAAGATTCTACAGGTATTTTATGGTTTGGAACACAAAATGGTTTGGTAAAATATGATGGTCGAGCGTACCATAGATATTTGCACAACCCTTTAGATAGCAATTCGTTGATTAGCAGTTATGTGGAATGTATTTTCGTGGATACAGATAATACTTTATGGATAGGGGCTTTTGGTCTTGGATTTACTAGATTTGACCCAAAAACCAATCTTTTTCAACGCTATTATATCGCTAGGTTCGCTCAAATTTTTGATTAATACATAAATTACACGAAATAATATTCTGTATTAAAAGTATTTTTATCTTTAAAACAGTATTTTGTTCGTATTTATTTTTATTAAATAAAT
>Ga0129327_10000023_pt1 | contig 73035 bp, 50 predicted proteins | sample CPBDNA_6_FD_111799 | JGI IMG/M metagenome (GOLD analysis project Ga0129327, IMG submission 111799) | Freshwater to marine salinity gradient microbial communities from Chesapeake Bay, USA - CPBay_Spr_31_0.8_DNA | ecosystem: Environmental > Aquatic > Marine > Coastal | place: USA: Chesapeake Bay... | reverse complement strand
TCTAGCATCTACGGTAAGGTTTGGTTCATTATTTTTTTTTCGCAAAATCAAAAATATAACCCCTTACCGTTTTTTACATATTTTTATTTCTTTAACTTACCTGTTTTGGCGATGACATTGTAGTAAAATAATTTTCAATTTAAAATTTTAAGTAACAATTTTCAAAAGGTAGCAACTTTGAAAATGATTAAGAAGGAACGATTAACCATTAAATATAGGCTTATTCATCTTAGAAGAGGCCTTTTTCTGTACTCCCTTTTGAAAATTGAAAATTGTCAAGCCAATCCAAAAGCCCCAAACACAGCAGGTTCAGCTTCCTTCATAATTTCCAAAGCAACCTTCACAATATCAAAAACTTCAGGCTTCGTCACATAATTTCCATTATCTCCATAAGGCGTACGATGTTCAGTTGCGGTAATAGAAACAGGTTGGGCATCTAAAAATCGATAGCCTTTTTGTTCTTCCAATACTTTCTGCATCATAAAAGAAGTACCTCCGCCAGGCACATCTTCATCCATAAAGATAATCCGATTGGTCTTTTTAATAGATGCTGAAATTCTATGTTCTAAATCAAAGGGCAATAAAGTTTGCACATCAATGACTTCTAAACTTATATTATAATTAGCTAGTACTTCAGCGGCTTCTTGCGCAATAGATACACAAGCACCATAAGTGACTAAGGTCATATCTTTTCCTTCATTTAATACTTCTGGAACGCCTAATGGAACGGTGAATTCTTTTAAATTACTAGGTAACTGTTCTTTCTTTCGATAGCCATTTAATGGTTCGATAACAATCGCAGGGTCATCCGATTGCAGTAGTGTATTATACATTCCTGCTGCTTGCGTCATATTCCTAGGGGTGCATAAATAGATGCCTCGTAAACTGCCCAATAACATGCTCATAGGTGAACCACTATGCCAAATACCTTCTAAGCGGTGTCCTCTAGTTCGAATAATAGCAGGCGCTTTTTGCTGCCCATTACTTCGCCATCTTAAGGTCGCTAAATCATCCGTTAAAGCGGGTAGTGCATAGACCAAATAATCTAAATATTGGATTTCGCCAATTGGTCTTAAACCTCTCATTGCCATGCCAATAGCTTGTCCAACAATCGTCCATTCTCGAATACCAGCATCATGAATTCTGTTTTCACCGTACTTTTTTTGTAAGCCAGCAAAGCATTGATTCACGCCACCAATTTTTCCAACATCTTGCCCAAAAGCATAGACTTTATCATTATGGTCAAATAATTGGTCAAAGTATTTGTTTAGGACTTCATAGCCATTCATCATTGGACTTTCTTCCGTGAAAATGGCAGGAATGATAGGCGCATTGATTGCCGCTTTATCCGTAGCACTATGTAAATTAGATTGATACTGATTGACTAACTGATGATTATTTAATTGCCACCAATTTAATAAGGCTTCAATTTTAGTCGATTGTTGCATGCCCAATACCAATAATACTTTTTGAGCAGTTTCTAATAAATCTGACTTATTGCCATGCGGCATATTGACTAATGCCTTATAAATGGCATTTAGTTTTTCATTAGCAGAATTATTGGTAATTAAAGGGGTAAGAATATCGATTAATTTTTTTTTCATTGCCTTAAAAGGCACTTGAAATTGTTGCCAAGCAGCTTGTTTTCCTTCTTTAACCGTTTTGGCTAAATCTATCTTTATTTCATTTAATTCTTCCGTAGTTGCCCATTTATTTTCTCGTATAAAATCCTCAAATTTCACCAAACAATCCATTTCTTTTTCCCATTCCAATCTTGCTTTAGGTTTATATCGTTCGTGACTTCCAGAGGTAGAATGCCCATTTTGTTGGGTACATTCTGTAATATGAATAATGGCAGGAACATGTTCTTTTCGAGTGATGCTTACCGCTTTTTCAAACGTCTCGTATAAGTTGTCATATTCATAAGCTTTTACGGTATAAATTTCACAAGCTTTTTCTCCCTTAAAATCTCTTTGGAAACCTTGTAGCACCGTAGAAATATTACCCTTAGCAGTTTGTAATTCAGTGGGCACAGAAATACCCCAACCATCATCTTGAATCACAAAAATCATCGGAACTTGTAAAACACAAGCTGCATTAACAGACTCGAAAAATATACCTTCTGAAGTAGTCGCATCCCCTAAAACGGCAAAACTCACTTCATTACCATTAATACTTAGATTTTCATCAATTTGATTGCTCGCTCTAAATTTTTTAGAAGCAAAAGCAAGTCCTAAAGCATGTGGCAATTGTCCTGCTAATGGGGCTAGGGGAGAAGTGATATTATAAAGCTGTGTATGTGCTAACCAATTACCTGCCTTGTCAATCATTGGTGTAGCAAAATGATTATTCATTTGCCGTCCACCCGAAAATTTATCATTATCAATGTCCGCATAAATAGCCGTAAAAAGTTCGGCAGGATTGGCAATGCCCAATTTCATCATAAAAGTTTGGTCTCGATAGTAGCCAGAGAAGAAATCTCCTTTTTGAAAACTATTCGCCATTGCCAATTGCAATAGCTCCTTACCAGAACTTTCTAAACCAAATTTTGCACGACCATTCAACACTTCTTTGCGAGTAACATTACTCACCAAGCGACTTTGATAAGCAATTTTAAAATCGGAAAGGATGCGTTGTCTTTTTAGAGGGGATTTTGTGAGGGACTTGTCCTTTATCTTTACTTGTTTTTTAGGGGTATTTTTAGCTCTTTTTTCAAATAACAAATTTGTCGCAGTCATAATCAGGGTTTTTTATTGTATTTAAATTTGTAGAGTAGAGATTAGAGGCAAGACACAATTGATGGAACGTTAGCGTTGTATCTCTTTTCTCTAATCTCTACTCTCTCTTCTAAATTTGTATTTTTTTGAAAGGGAATGCTTTTTATTAATGAGACAAAGATAAATTAAATTGTATAATGATTCAATTAAATTGTATTAATATTTAATAATGTAGTAAAGACGAACAATTGTTGTTAAAACAAGCAATTGATTGAACTATTTTTGGAGACAAACCAGAAAAACCTATTATTATTGCAGCTTTTTACCAAAGTCAAGAATTTATGACGAAGCATCGGCACTTTATTATCCATAAACCTTATAATTTTCATAGCCAATTTGTCTTGGAGACAAACAGAAAGACCCAATTATTAGGTGAATTATATGATTTTCCAAAAGGAACGATGGCGATTGGTCGGCTAGATAAAACGACAGAAGGACTATTATTTTTGACGACGGACGGTAAAATGAGTGAGCGAGTACGAGCGAAGCATATTGAAAAAGAATACTATGCGCAGGTAGATGGGGTGGTTGATGAAGTTGCTATTGAACAAATGAAAAATGGCGTAGAAATTGGCATTCGCAATGTAAAATATATGACCAATACTTGTCAAGCGAGTCGATTAATTCCACCACCTGAATTTCTGCCTAGAATTGTAAAAATTAGAGATGAACGACATGGGCCAACCAGCTGGGTGTCTATTATTTTGACCGAAGGGAAGTTTAAGCAAGTTCGAAAGATGACCGCTGCTGTTGGTTTTCCTACGCTTCGTTTGTTTCGAGTACGGATTCATGGGATTTGGTTGGGGGATTTGAAAGCTGGGGCTGTGGTGGAAGTAGATGATTTTGGGGTTTGATTCAGTTGCCCGTTTGGACGTACTAACGGGTAATCCGAAGCAGATAACCAGCAACCTGTTCTATCTGCCAAAACGTTAACACCTCGTTAAAAAGAACTCCCCTTTATGCAATTTCCAATCTATTGACGTCTTACTAGCAAATAAATGGGAAAAGAAGCGTTTATGGACTAAACCTTCCATCCTGCAAAATTTATCAGCAAAAAGGGCGATTTTTTTGGAAAACACAAACAAAATACTTTATCTTCCACAAAATTCGTTTCTAAGTTATTACCAATCAATCGGTTATCTTATGAATGAGACGCATTTAAACTCTATGAAACTATCAAAACAAGTAATTATGAGAAAATTACCTTTGTTGTTCGTTGCTATTTTGGCAATGGCATCACTCCATTTTTACACTAACACACAAAATCAACTAATGCCCAATTTTGAAAATGAGAGTTACGAAAAAGCCTGGGAAATAGTCGATTCTCTTGAACAAAAAGGATTGCCCAAATCTGCTTTAGAACATGTAGAAGCAATATATAATAAGGCTAAAAAAGAGGAAAATAGTCCACAAACGATTAAAGCCATTATATATAAAGGCAAATATCAGGTCCAATTAGAAGAAGATGGCTTGGTGAAGGCGATTTATGCTTTTGAACAAGAAATAGAAACAGCGGAGTTTCCTGCTAAGGCGGTCTTGCAATCTATGCAAGCAGAAATGTATAGCCAATATTTGCAAAATAACCTCTGGAAAATTAGAGATAGAACGGAGACCGTCGATTTCAAAAATGACGATGTGCGGACTTGGACCATGGGGCAATTAATTGATAAAAGCAGGGCATTGTATTTGGCATCAGTTAGTGGTCAAATGACCAAAAAGATTGATGTTGATAAATTTAATATTATTTTGCAAAAAGGGCAGAATACGGAAGGGTTAAGACCTACCTTATATGACTTTTTAGCACATAGAGCTTTAGACTTTTTTAATAATCAAGGGAATAACCTAACGGAACCCGCTTATAAATTCTATTTGCGAGATAAAGTGGCATTTGCACCAGCTAAAGAATTTGTCAAAGCTACTTTTGAGACGAAAGATACCGAATCTGGTAAATACCAAACCATCTTATTATATCAAGAGGTATTAAAAGCACATTTGGACGATAAATCTCCAGCAGCTTTAATTGATGCAGATTTAAAACGCTTGAAATTTGTTTATGATAATATCATTAATGGAGACAAAGAGAATTTATATGAAAAGGCATTAGAAGGCTTAGGGGCCAAATATTTGAATAACCCAGCTTATGCAGAAATAGTACATAAATTAGCGGAATTATATTATAACCGAGGGCAGCAGTATCAAGCAAACCCAGAAAATATTGGCAAATTAGATTGGCTAAAAGCTTATAATTTATGTACGCAAGGGATTGCTAAATTTCCAAAATCTGTTGGGGCGAATGCTTGTCGAAATTTGCAAGCGAGTTTATTGCGGAAGGAATTGCAGTTAAATATTGAAAAAGTAAACTTACCAGATGCACCGATTTTGGCTTCTATTAGCTATCGAAATGTACCTAAAGTATATTTAAAAATAGTAGAGATTGGTTATGAGGAACAAGATAAAATTATAGGCAAAAGCCAAAAAGATATTGTTTCTTGGTTAAATGGACGAAAAACAATTCAACAAAAAACGATTGATTTACCACAAGAAGGAGATTATCGCACGCATCGAACAGAGATTGGTTTAGATAAATTACCTTTTGGTTATTATGGCGTATTGATTGCCGATAACGCTAATTTTTCTGGTGAAAATAACGCAGTTGGATACACGTTTACCCATGTCTCTAATTTGGCAAATTGGTCAAGAACCTCGGGGAAACTACAGCCTGAATTGGTCATTGTAGATAGAACTACAGGGAAACCATTAGCTGGTGTAATTGCAGAATTATACACTCGAAAATATAATGCGTTAACTCGAAAATATAATTATAAAAAAACAGCAAGTGCCACTAGTAATGCAGAAGGAATGGTGAGCTTGCAAATGAATGAAAGAGAGAATTTTAAGGTCAAATTGATTAAAGGGGAAGATGTTTTATTTTTAGACGATAATTATTCCAATTATTACTATGATCGTCAAGGACCTAGCACAATGCATACTCACTTTTTCTTAGACCGAGCCATTTATAGACCAGGACAAACGGTTTACTTTAAAGGGATTGTCATTGAAAAAACACCGAGTGGCATGCCTTCCATTCAGCCGAATAAAAAAGTGGAAGTCACCTTTTTTGATGTGAATCAGCAGGAAGTGGAAAAATTGAGTTTGACGACCAATGAATATGGCACAATCAACGGTTCTTTTAAAGCACCTAAAAGTGGTTTGTTGGGAGGTATGAGTCTAGTTTCTAGTTTAGGTGGAAGCCAATATTTTAGAGTAGAAGAATACAAACGACCTAAGTTTGAGGTGACTTTTAATCCAATCCAAGGCAGTTATAAATTAGGAGAGGAACTGACGGTGGAAGGAGTAGCGAAAGCCTTTGCAGGGAATAATATTGATAATGCAAAAGTTCAATATCGGGTGGTGCGACAAGTTCGATTTCCTTACCGACCTTATTATTACTACCGATATAATCCATACCAACGACCAGAAATGGAAATCGTGAATGGAGTAGGAACGACGGATGCCAATGGGAAATTTACGATTCAATTTAAGGCAATTCCAGATGAATCCATTCCAGCAGATGAGAAGCCAGAATTTACTTATCGAGTTTTTGCGGATGTAACTGACATAACAGGAGAAACGCAATCGAACGATATGCGAACTTCGGTAGGTTATATTGCCCTAGTAGCGGATGTGGAAGTGCCTGAGAAAATTGAACAAAACGAACCATTCCCATTAAAGGTAAGTACTAAAAATTTAGCGGGCGAATTTGAGGCAGCGACGGTAGATATTATTGTCCATCAATTAAAAACACCATCAACTGTTTATAAAAAGAGATTTTGGGAGAAAGCGGATGTTTATACCCTCTCGGAAAAGGAATTTAGAAAGCAATTTCCTGATTATGCTTATAAAAATGAAGATGAAAAGAGGAATTGGCAAGCAGATAAAGCTATTTACAAACAAAGCATTGATACTCGATTGAAGCGTTTATGGGCTTTACCAGTTAATAATTGGGAACAAGGTCAGTATGAATTAACCTTAACGACTAAGGACAAATACGGCCAGGCAATTGAAGTTAAAAAATACTTTCAATTATATGATTTAACAGCAAAACCTTTTGTCGGAAATGACGCAATGTGGCTGGACCATCCTACCAAGAAATTTGAACCATCCGAAATAGCGGAAGTATGTATTGGAACTGGTTTGTCAGAAATTCATGCCTTAGTAGAAGTAGAGAAAAAAGGAAAATTGATAAGTCGAGAATGGAAGATGATTCAAGGTAAAGAAGATGTACAATTTCCAATTGCGGAAAAAGATAGAGGTAATTTCCATTATCATATCACTTTCACGAATAATAATCGAACTTATAAACAAAGCAAGACGATTAATGTCCCTTGGTCAAATAAGGAACTAAAAATTGAATATGCGACCTTTAGAGATAAATTAAAACCTGGACAAGAAGAAGAGTGGCAAATTAAAATATCGGGCCCTAAAAGTGAAAAAGTGGCCGCAGAAATGGTCGCTGCTATGTATGATGCTTCCCTAGACCAATTTGCGGTCAATGATTGGGCCTTAGATGTTTTTCCAGTAGATGGCTATCCGCAGATTCAATGGGTTAGCAATGGGTTTAATATGCAGCATACGTATGTTTACGCTCGGAACTGGCAACCAGAGCATGTGCGGATGACGCAAAAGAGTTACCAATATTTGAACTGGTTTGGTTTTCCTTTTTATGGCCGTCCAATAGCTTATGCTAGAAGTCTGGGAGGAAGAGTGATGAAGCGGACGCCGATGATGATGGATTCTGCTGCACCAGAAGCAGAAATGATGGAGATGTCAGTTATGGCAGATGCTGCCCCTGCACTGGCAGGTAAAGCAAATGGTGTTCAAATTGAAGAGGAGGAGGGAGTTATTAAAACAAAGCCTAAAACAGCTTTAGCGGATGTAAAAGTAAGAACCAATCTCAATGAAACGGTCTTTTTTATGCCAAATTTAAAGACCGACGCAGAAGGAAATGTGGTGATTAAATTTACCATGAATGAAGCCTTGACTCGGTGGAAATTTTTAGGCTTGGCAACGACCAAAGATTTAAAGATAGCGAAGACGTCTAAGGAAATTATCACGCAAAAGGAATTGATGGTGCAACCGAATGCGCCGAGATTTTTGCGAGAAGGTGATAAAATTAATTTCACGGCTAAAGTCAGTAATTTAACTGAGAATGAGTTAACAGGAGAAGCAACCATTCAGTTATTTGATGCGTTGACAATGCAGCCAATTGATGCCAAATTAGGTATTGATAAAGCCATTATTCCATTTACGGCAAAAGCTGGTCAATCTGCCCCATTAAGTTGGACATTGGATATTCCTTTTGGAGAAGTGATGGCAGTTACGCATCGAGTGATTGCCACGGCTGGTAACTATTCTGACGGAGAAGAAAGCACAATTCCTGTAGTAACGAATCGAATGTTAGTGACAGAAACCAAACCATTGGCATTAAGAGGTAAAGAAACCAAGACGTTTACTTTAGAAAGTTTAAAAAATGTAGGCAGTTCTAATTCCTTAACACCTCATAAATATACTTTAGAGTTTACGTCCAATCCAGCATGGTATGCCGTTCAAGCCTTGCCTTATCTGATGGAATATCCTTACGATTGTACGGAACAAGTTTTCAACAGATATTATGCCAATGCACTAGCGAGTACGGTAGCGAATGCCCATCCAAAAATCAAAACCGTTTTTGATAGTTGGAAAGGTACAGATGCGATGAAGAGTAATTTATCGAAGAATCAGGAATTAAAATCTGCTTTATTAGAAGAAACGCCTTGGGTCTTAGCGGCACAAAGCGAGGAAGAACAAAAGAAAAACATCGGTTTGTTATTCGATTTAAATCGAATGGCAGAAGAACAGGCGATTACTTTGGCAAAAATCACAGATAGACAATTGTCAAATGGTGGATTTGCTTGGTTTCCTGGTGGTCGAGATAGTTGGTATATTACCCAAAATTTAGTGGAAGGAATGGGGCATTTACAAAAGCTAAATGCATTAGACATTGGTCAAGAAAGTGGCGTGACACAAATGTTGCACCAAGCCCTTGCTTATACCGATGCTCGAATGAAGGAACAATATGATGACCTAGCTAAAAGTGTGCAAAAAGGGCATACTAAATTTGAGGATGACCATTTAACTAATATTGTCATTCATTATTTATATGCTCGGTCGTTCTTTCCTGATGTGGAAAGAAATCAATCGACAAATAAAGCTTTCGATTATTATGTGAGCCAAGCAGAGAAATTTTGGTTAAATAAAGGCATTTACCAAGAAAGTATGATTGGTTTGACATTGAATCGAATGAAAAGAAAAGCAGTACCACAAGATATTCTAAAATCACTGAAAGAAAGAGCGTTACAGAGTGAAGAATTGGGTATGTATTGGAATAATCCAAGTGGTTACTACTGGCATCAATTACCAATTGAAACCCATGCTTTAGCGATTGAATTATTTGAAGAAGTGGCACAAGATGTTGCCTTAGTCAATGAGCTAAAAATCTGGCTATTAAAGAATAAACAAACCAATCATTGGAAGACCACTAAAGCAACAAGTGCGGTGACTTATGCCTTATTAATGAGTGGCGATAATTGGATTTTAGAAGACCAACAAGTAAAAGTATCACTAGGTAAAAATAAAGCCTACACGAAGCAAATTGACCAAGCTCAAAAAACACCAGAAGCAGGAACAGGTTACTTTAAAACGTCTTGGAACGGTACGGATGTGAGTGCAGATATGGCGCAAATAAAAGTAAAAAACCCAAACAAACAACCTGCTTGGGGGGCTGTCTACTGGCAATATTTTGAAGATTTAGATAAAATAAAAACCTTTAAGGAAACGCCTTTAACGATTGACAAACAATTGTTTAAAGTAGTAGCTTCTGATACAGGGCCGCAATTGACACCCATTTCAGCAGGTGCAACCTTACAACCTGGAGATAAAATAAAAGTGCGCATTGAAATCCGAGTAGATAGAGCTATGGAGTATATGCATTTAAAAGATATGCGCGCAAGTGGTTTTGAACCAATCAATGTCTTGAGTAGCTATAAATGGAAGGGGGGATTAGGTTATTATGAAAGTACAGGTGACTTGGCAACGAACTTCTTTATTTCGCATTTGTCTAAAGGGACGCATGTTTTTGAGTATCCTTTACGAGTGGCGCATCAAGGTGATTTTTCTAATGGGGTGACTTCTTTGCAATGTATGTATGCGCCTGAGTTTAGTAGTCATTCTGAGGGGATTCGGGTTACTGTTGAGTAGTTTTTTCTACCACTTAGTCATTTAAGTCCATTTAAGTTTTTCTGTTATAAAAGTATTTAAGGACACATAAGTTTTAATTTATGTGTCCTTTTAATTTTAATTATTCATCTGGAAGGTCTCTGAAATATTCATTCACAAATGATTTTTGACCTTCGTGAAAGATATTGGTGACGTTAAAGTTGAGTAGAATCCCTTTTGGACATTTTAGGAGCTTAGAATAGGTGATAACCTGAGCTTCATGGACTGGCAGTAATGTTTTCACAGATTTTAACTCAAGAACTATTAAGTCTTCTACGAATAAATCGCATCTTAATTCTGAATCAAGAATTAACCCTTTGTAATCAACAGTAACTTTTAATTCAGATTTTACGGCTAGTTTTCTGAGTTCAAGCTCCTTTTTTAAGCATAAATGATAAGTTTTTTCATTCAAGCCAGGACCAAAATACTTGTGGACTTCGATTGCTGCACCAATAATTTGATAAGCTAAGTCATTGACACACTTTTTTGTAATTCTCATAGTTTAATTTTTCAAATGATTAAATAAAAACAATAACACTAAAGATACAAAAATGGATATTAAATTCTAATTGAACTAAGGAAAACTTAAATGAACTTAAATGACTAAGTGGTAGAAAAAAACTAAGTCCTCTCATCATGATACTATCAAAATTATCTCTCGAAAGATTTTCCTATTGTGGTTGATAACATTTCTAGTATTAAAATCCTAAATCCCTTCCATATCTCCACGAATTAACCTAACTTTCCTCTTTAAAAAATTGACCACCAAATAATAAAAGATGTCCGCAAATACTCATTACAGAAATTGCAACCTTTGCGAAGCCATGTGCGGCTTAGAAATCAAGACTCAAGATAACGAAGTACTATCCATTCGAGGAGATAAAGCAGACCCATTTAGTCGAGGGCATATTTGTCCTAAAGCTTTGGGAATGAAAGATATATATGAAGACCCAGACCGATTGAAATTTCCGATAAAGAAGACGGAAAACGGTTGGGAGCAAATTAGTTGGGAAGCAGCTTTTGATGAAGTAACGACTAAATTAAAAGACATTGGACGCAAATATGGCGATAATGCCATTGGGGTTTACCAAGGTAATCCATCGGTTCATAATGTAGGAACGACTTTATTTTCCCCAAATTTTGTCCGTTCTTTAGAGACAAAAAATCGTTTTTCTGCCACTTCTGTAGACCAATTACCGCATCATTTGGCAGCGATGACAATGTTTGGGCATCCAGCATTTACCCCCGTTCCAGATATTGACCGAACAGATTTTTGGTTAATCTTAGGCGGGAATCCATTAGTTTCTAATGGCAGTATTATGACTGCACCAGATTTAGGGAAAAGACTAAGAGCGATTAAAGAAAAAGGAGGAAAAGTAGTAGTCGTTGACCCAAGAAGAACAGAAACTGCGGACAAAGCTAGTCAACATATTTTTATTAAACCGGGAACAGATGTTTGGTTGTTATTAGCGATGGTGCATGAAATTTTAGAGCAACCGAAATTAAACCTCAGACATCTTACCGACTTAATAGCTGCCGAGCAAATTAATTTATTAAAAGATTTAGCGGCGCCTTATAATGTGGAGATGGCTGCCGAAAAGACAGGTGTTCCAGCGGAGACGATTCGACAATTAACGAATGATTTTATAAATGCAGGTTCTGCCGTTGCTTATGGTAGAATGGGTGTTTCGACGGTAACTTTTGGCAGTTTATGTCAATGGTTAGTGCATTGTTTAAATATCTTAACGGGCAATATGGACAGAGCAGGTGGTTTTATGTTGACCTCTCCTGCTTTTGACCCTGTTCGACCTCCGAAAGGAAAACCAAGAGAATTAGGTCGTTGGAAAAGTAGAGTGAGGGCGTTACCTGAATTTAACGGCGAATTTCCATCGGTTACTTTAGCAGATGAAATTTTAACCGAAGGAGAAGGGCAGATTAGAGCAATGGTCACTTCTTGTGGCAATCCTGTATTGTCTGTTCCTAACGGTGCAAAATTGGATAAGGCATTTGAAAGCGTAGAATTCATGGTCTGCATAGATATTTATTTAAATGAGACCACTCGACATGCCGACATTATTTTGCCACCGGCAACAGGTTTAGAAGTGCCTCATTTTGATATTGGTTTTAATCAATTGTCTATTAGAAATGTGGTCAAATATTCTGACCCTGTTTTTGAAAAAGCAGAAGGGGCAAAATATGATTACGAGATCTTTCAAGAATTGACGAGAAGAATGCAAGTTGAAGAATTACCTGCTGATGAAACAGCTCGCCAGCAGCTATTACAACGCTATCAGATGACGCCAGCGATGATTTTAGACGGAGGCATGCAAAAAGGCGAATATGGTTTGTCTTTAGAGGATGTTAAAGCAGCGGAACATGGCATGGATTTAGGCCCATTAAAACCTCGTTTTCCAGAAAGATTACATACAGAAGGACAAAGAATCAATTTAGTACCAAAAATATTTGAAGAAGATTTAAAACGTTTGGCAAACGCACCTGATACCAATGGGCATTTATTATTAATCGGTCGAAGACATTTACGAAGTAATAACTCTTGGATGCATAATAGTCAAAGGTTGGTGAAAGGCAGAGAACGATGTACCGTACTCATGCATCCAGCCGATGCGGCTGCTCGAAATTTAACCGTAGGTCAAAAAGTAGCAGTTAGTTCTAGAGTTGGAAAAATCGAATTGCCCGTAGAAATTTCTGATGAAATGATGCAAGGGGTGGTGAGTATTCCACATGGTTGGGGACATGGACGGAAAAAGATAAAAATGGGTATTGCACAAGCTAATCCAGGAGTTAGTGTGAATGATTTGACAGATGAACTATTGATTGATGAATTGACAGGGAATGCTGCTGTGAATGGCGTACCTGTGGAGGTTGGGGAATTGGTTTAAGTTTAATTCTTATTCGATAAAACTTTAATAATAAACAAGGCGATTATAAAATTTAATCGCCTTGTTTATTATCAAAGCTATGGATACTTATTTTTTAATAAAAGGAGGTCGAACAACTACTGCCTTCACCTGCTTCTTCCGAATCTGAATCAAAAGTTCCGTTCCTTTTTTAGTATTCCCTTTAGCAACATATCCTAAACCGATACCTTTCTCCAAAGTAGGCGATTGCCCACCAGAAGTAACGATACCAATTTCATTTCCTGCTGCATCTAAAATCGGATAATCTTTTCTAGGAATCCCTCTTTCCAACATTTCAAAACCTACCAGTTTTCGAGTAATACCTGCTTCTTTTTGGGCTAACAAAGCCTCTGAATTAATAAAATTTTTAGTGAATTTAGTAATCCAGCCCAGACCAGCTTCGAGTGGCGAAGTCGTATCATTAATATCATTGCCATAAAGGGCAAAACCCATTTCCAACCGCAAAGTATCCCTAGCGCCTAAACCAATAGGTTGAATATTTTCTGCTGCACCTGCCGCCATGACAGCATCCCAAAGTTCATTAGCATTTTCATTCGCAATATATAACTCAAAACCACCTGCTCCTGTATAACCAGTTGCGGAAATAATGACATTTGGCAAATTAGCCATTGTTCCTACTTGGAAATTATAATACTTTATAGCACTTAAATCAATATCGGTTAAGCGTTGTAAAACTTGGGTCGCTAATGGCCCTTGCACCGCAAAAAGGGAATAATTATCCGATGGATTATTTAATTCAGCGCCCATATCATTATGCTGACTAATCCAATTCCAATCTTTTTCAATATTGGAAGCATTGACAACTAACATATATTCCTTATCCGCCATTCTATAGACCAATAAATCATCTACAATCCCACCTTGGTCATTTGGAAAACAAGAATATTGCGCATCTCCTATTGCTAATTTAGCCGCATCATTACTTGTCACCTTTTGAATTAAAGCTAATGCTTGTGGCCCACGGACAAAAAACTCCCCCATGTGAGAGACGTCAAACATACCGACTGCTTCTCTTACGGCTTTATGTTCAAGCATTAATCCTGCATATTGTAAGGGCATGGAATAACCTGCAAACGGAACCATTTTAGCCCCTAATTCAATATGTTTGTCGTTTAAAGCTATTGTTTTTAAGCTAGTTATTTCTATGGACATTATTTGGTGGTATTTATAAGGATTGAATTATTATGATTTGATGTAGGTAATGTGCTATCTGTTGTTTTTCCTTCATTGGTTCTTTTTTATTCCAACGGATGAATGACAACGGATTAAGATAGCGTTAACTACTAGAATTTGTAGCCAATCTAATAAACCGCAAAAATAACAGAAAGTTACTAATTATTCCAAGACTTAGCTTTCTATCCTATTCATCCCGTAAATCCTTTAGAATTTTGTCATTTGGTAGCTGTGAGCGTCCACAAATCGGATAATTCTGGTTCGCCACCTCGATTACCACAACCCGATGCGGTATAAATTTGATTCTTGAAAAAGACAGCACCAGTTCCATGTCGTCCCTGAGGAAGTGGTGGCATGGTTTTCCAAGAATGGCTATTGACATTTAAAGCTTCCACTTCTGAATGGGCAGGTTCTTGTGTAAAAGATTCACCACCGAAAACAAGAATGTCATCCCCCAATAATAAAGTAAAATTACCTGCTCTTTTAGTGGGAATTGGGTCGGCGATTGTCTGCCATTTTTTAGTAGTTAAATCAAAAACATCCACTTCGCCAATCGTATTTTTAAAAGGGTTATCGGCGGCGATAGTAGTTCTCCCACCAATATTATAGAGTTTATTATTGGCAATAACGGATTGAAAATGGTCTCTAGGCCTTGGTGCATCAGGCAATTTGGTCCATGTTCCCGTTTTTAAATCATAAACATCCAACCATTTTTTATGGTCGCCTCGATGCCCATCTTTAATACCGCAAGATAAATAAATTTTATCTCCTTGAAGCGCAACTCCTGCACCACCTCTTAGGCGATTTTCTGGAATCGCTGCGCCTTTTTTCCATTGATTCATCTTTGTATCATAGATATAGATATGCGGAACAGGTGTTTCGCCAGGGTAGCCGCCAGTTAAGGCGCCTAAAATGTAAATATCCGTTCCATAAACTACAGGCTGGAAGTGATGTAATTCGATGGGTGGTACTGGGCCTTTTTTCCATTTTTTAGTAGCAGTATCATAAATACTAACAGGGTTCATTCTTCTGCCACCTAATAAATAAAATTTATTCGCTACGCTTACAAAAGCTGCTTCATGTCTTTTTACAGGTTTGCTGCCATCGACACTATGAAGTTCAGCCCATGTTCCTTTTTGGAGTTGAGTAATATTGATTTTGTTACTAGCACATTGCCAGAGGAAAGCTGATAAACAGGCAAAAAATAGGATAGGCTTTATTCGCATAATGCTTTCTTTATTTTAAAAATATGGCATCTCTGACTCAATTAAATTTCCCGTAAATGAAAACTCTTAGGTCGAGTCAATACCTCATATCCAAGACTAGACAACGTACAACCACGTCCACTATTTTTAACCCCTGTCCAAGCCAAAGCAGGGTCTAAATAATCACAGCGATTCATGAAAAAAGTGCCTGTTTCTACTTGATTACCAATAGTTAAAGCTTCATCTATATTGGTCGTCCAAACAGAAGCGGTCAAACCATATTGACTATCGTTCATTAATTGAATCGCTTCGACATCGTCCTTTACAGGCATAATGCCGACAACGGGTGCAAAGGTTTCTTCTGACATCACCTCCATACTGTGGTTGACATCAATTAAAACTTGAGGTGCCATGTAAGGCGTATTGGATTGATGGGCATTAAATAGAGTAGGAGCGACTAAAGATTTTGCACCTGCTTGAATAGCCTTTTCCACTTGTGCTTGCGCAAAATTAGCTGCTGATATTTTGACCATTGGCCCTAAAGTGGTGGCTTGTTCTAATGGATTACCCAAAATATACTGTTTGGTTAAGTCAACAAAACCAGCGACAAATTGGTCAAATAGACTTTCATGGACATAAATGCGCTCAATACCACAACAAGATTGTCCTGAATTGAAAAAAGCACCATCCACTAAATTTTCTATTGCATGGTCTAAATTCACATCCGCCCGTACATAAGCGGGGTCTTTGCCGCCTAATTCTAAACCTGCATTGATAAATCGACTGCCCATCGCTTTTTGCACAGCAGCACCTCCGCCAACAGAACCCGTAAAAGCGACATAATCAATTCGGCTATCTTTAATGATTTTAGCTACTTGTCGATGACTAAGGTGCATATATTGAAAAACGCCAGTAGGCAAACCCGCATACTCAAAAGCAGCAGCATATCTTTCTGCACAAAGTGGCGTCTGCGTGGCATGTTTTAAAATGACGGTATTCCCAGCCATGATGGCAGGAATGATGGCATTAACAGAAGTCAAATAAGGATAATTCCAAGGAGCTAATACTAAGACGGTACCTAAGGGTGCTCTTTTGATAAATCGTTTAAACCCATTTGTTGGAGGCGCTAATACATCCGCCAAAGAAGTTTCGGCAATACCAATCATATACTCTGCCCGTTCCTTAAACCCTCGAATTTCAAAAGGGGTATAACGTAACGGACGCCCCATTTGCCAAGTTAATTCTAAAGCCATTTCATCTGTATGTTGAACAAAATACTCGATGACTTTATGGCAAATAGCTGCCCGTTCCGAAATGGTGGTATTTTGCCACTTCATTTGAGCGGATTGAGCGGCAGTTATTGTTTTTTCTATCTTTTTACCATTGGCGTTTTTTCTTTCTAAATAAACGCTTCCATCAATTGGACTAATAGTTTGAAATGATTGAGCCATTAGGAGTTTGAAAATTGAAAATTAGAAATTAAAAATTGAAAATTGCCAAACTATTCTGGCGTAACATAAGCGGCAGTCAACCCACCATCTACTAAAAACTCCGTTCCTGTCGTATAAGAAGACTCATCGGAAGCTAAATATAAAGCAGCATAAGCCATTTCCGTAGCTTCACCGAATCGACCCATTGGTACATGCACCAAACGGCGATTTTTCTTCTCGTCTGTATTCAAAAAACTCATCAATAATTCGGTACGCAACGGCCCGGGACTAAGTGCATTGACTCGAATATTTTCTCGGGCATGAATAACGGCTAATTCGCGAGACATTGCCAAAACAGCTCCTTTGCTGGAAGTATAAGCTAATTGAGAAGTCGCAGCGCCCACATGTGCCACAAAAGACGCTGTATTAATAATCGACCCGCCACCAGATTTTTTAATCAAAGGAATGCCATATTTACAACCAAAAAAGACACCTTTGACATTGATATTCATCGTTAAATCCCAAACGCTTTCTTCCGTACTTTCTGCGTCTCCATCTTCGCTATGCATAATACCTGCATTATTAAATAAAATATGTAATCCGCCATAAGTTTTTTCGGCGAAAGCAATCATTTTTTCGCAATGCTTCGGATTGGATACATCCGCTTTCACAAAAGCCGCATCGCCACCTGCTTTTTTTATTTCCGTGACAGTAGCTCTGCCCGCTTTTTTATCAATGTCCGTAACAATTATCTTTGCACCTTCTTTGGCAAATAAAATACTAGTTGCTTTGCCGATGCCATTTCCGCCTCCCGTAATGAGGGCTATTTTATTTTCTAATCGCATAAGTTGATTTTTGAAGAGTCAGCAGTCAGGCCGAAAAATTCATTTTTCTGTCAGAGGTCAGATGATTAGAAATTCGATAATCAATCAATTAAAACTAGATTGTCTGACTTCTGACAATCCAAGAAATGGACGGTCTGACTTCTATCTCTATTAAATTTGTTCAAAATATCTTTTCCGTTCCCAATCGGTCACGGCTTTATTATAAGCGTTTTGTTCTGTTTTGAAATGATGGCTATAATGTTTAACAACGGCTTCTCCAAAAACACGCTTTGTAAAATCACTATTTTCAAACCTATGAGTGGCTTCCGCTAAAGATTGTGGCACACTTGGTAAATCACTCGCAGCATAAACATCTCCTTCAAATATTTTTGGCGGTTCTATTTTATTTTTAATCCCATCCAAGCCACAAGCCAAAGATGCCGCAAAAGCTAAATAAGGATTACAATCTGCTCCTGGAATTCTGCATTCAATGCGCAAACTTTTTCCCTTGCCGACTACCCTAAAACCAGCCGTTCGATTATCATAACTCCAAGCTAATTTAGTAGGCGCCCAAGAAGCATCCACATACCTTTTATAGGAATTAACCGTTGGCGCATAAAAAGGCATCACATCTGGAGCATTGGCTATCCAACCCCCTAAGAACCATTGAAAAATATCAGACCCTTGAATTGGTCCAAAAGCTTTATCTCCTGCAAAAGCATTTTCGCCATTTTTCCAAAGACTAATATGGATATGGCAACTAGAACCTGCTCTATCTTCATGGTATTTTGCCATAAAGGTCACTGCCAGCCCCATTTTATCAGCTAATTCTTTTAGGCATTGTTTATAGACGGTATGCCTATCTGCCATCTCTAAAATTTCGGCATAACGGACATTCAATTCATGCTGGCCTAAGCCCCATTCTCCTTTTGAATTTTCGACAGGAACACCCGAATTTTTCAAATGTTTACGAGCAGCTGCAGTAAAGTGTTCAGTTCGAGTACCTTGTAAAATATGATAATCTTCGAAATACCAACCCACAGGTTTAAGGTCGTGATAATGCTGCTCAAAAGCTTGTCGATAATTATTTTCAAACAAATAATACTCTAATTCGGAAGCTGCAAAGCATTGAAAACCAGTATCATTTGCTGATTGTAGCTGTTGCTGTAAAATAGACCTAGGAGCAATATTTACCCAATCATGGGTCTTTTCGTCTTTTACATCACATATTACTAAAGCCGTTTTATCTAACCAATCGGCTATTCTTAAAGTATTTAAATCTGGAACTAAGTGAAAGTCGCCATATCCTAATTCCCAATTGGCAAAATCGTATCCTTCTACTGGTTCCATCTCCATATCTGTCGTCAACAGATAATTACAGCTATGTGTCCCATCTTGTACTGCTGATTCTAGAAAAAACTCCGCATCAAAGCGTTTGCCAACCATTCTACCATAATGGTCTGTAAATGCCACAATAATGGTTTCAATGGTCTCTTTTTTGACCATTTTGGTCAATTTTTTTAAAGATAATTTGCCTTTTAATTTCATTGATTAGGGATTTTTTTAATAATGAATGATAAACGATGAATGATAAATTCGTCCTTAAATTTGAAACCTATTTTTCAATACTACCTAGAATTAACCAGCAACCAGCAACCGCTAAGACATCCAATCCTTCCAATCTTCCGCATTCCATTTAGTCGTTCGTTTTTTAATTTTTGTCCAAAAGGAGATGGAGCTTTTACCAGTAATATCATTTACCCCAAAACGACTTTCATTCCAACCACCAAAAGAAAACGGCTCTCTAGGAACAGGCACACCAACATTGACACCGACCATCCCTGCACTCACTCTATCCATAATATAATTGGCTAAACTACCATTTTGCGTGAAAACGGAGGCCGCATTACCGTAATTAGAGGCATTTTCGATACGAATGGCTTCGTCTACATCATTGGTTCTCATAATGACTAAGACAGGACCAAATACTTCTTCTTGTGCGATTTTCATAGCTGGGGTGACTTTATCTATAATGGTAACGCCGACATAAGCACCGTTTTCTTTGCCTTTAGGAATAGTATTTCTACCATCAACTAAGATTTCTGCGCCCATTTTTTCAGCCTCTGTGATATAACCTTCAATTCGTTTTTTAGCGGCTATGGAAATGACTGACCCTAAATTATCACCTGCTTCCCATTTTTTAGCTTCTTCACAAATCCGCTGAATCATTTTATCTGTATTTCCAACAGCGACCATGGCCGAAGCCGCCATACATCTCTGCCCAGCACAACCTGCCATAGAAGCTACAATATTTTCTGCCATTGCTAGGGAAGCATCTGGTAGGACAATTAAATGATTTTTAGCACCGCCCATTGCCATACATCTTTTTAAATGACTAGTAGCTCTTTTATAAACAATCTTGGCTACAGTAGTCGACCCTACAAATGACACTGCGGCAATATCTGGATGGTCGCAGATAGCTTCCACAATTTCTTTATCGCCATTAATTACATTAAAAACGCCATCTGGAAGTCCCGCTTCAGTCAATAGTTCTGCTATTTTTAAGGCAGTCATCGGCGTTTTTTCTGATGGTTTTAGAATCATACAATTACCTAGTGCTAAGGCATTAGGAATCGTCCATAAAGGCACCATGGCAGGAAAATTAAAAGGCGTAATGGAGGCAACGACTCCTATAGGCACATGCGTAGTTCGGCATTCTATCCCTTGACTAACTATTTGAATTTCATCATTAATAAATTGAGGTAAAGAACAAGCAAATTCGGTTAATTCAATCCCTTTCATTACTTCCGCTTTGGCTTCGCCAATCGTTTTACCATTTTCTAAATGAATCATTCGACCCAAAATTTCTAAATTATCAATAAGTAATTGTCGAAAATTATAAAAAACTTGAACCCGTTGTTTTAAAGTACGTTGAGACCAGTCAGGAAATGCTTTCTTTGCAGCAGTTACCGCTTTATCTAAATCTTGCTGGCTGGATAACCCTACTTTTGATAAGTGTTGACCATCGACAGGACTGATAATATCTAGATGTCTAGTTTGACCATTTGCTGGTTGACCACTAATATAATTTGGAGTGATAGCTATTGAATGCTGCATTGATAAGAATTGTTAATGATGGGTTATAGTCTGCCAAAATTAATAGGAAAAATTAGAATTAACCTATTTTTACTTTAGAATTAGTTTTATTATTTTTTAATCCTATTTTAATGCGGCAAGTAATGCGAATAATTTTTCAGTTAGTCCTTATTTTTATTTTTTTGATAAAAATGACTAGTTGTGATAAAGCCGAAACGGTCTATCAGCTGTCAGATGAGCAATTAACCGATATCATTACAGATATACATATCTCAGAATCTGCTAGCCAACATTTAACACTTGCTTTTAGAGATAGTATGGTATTGATTTATTTAGACCAAATATTGGAAGTTCATGAAGTATCAAAGGAAGTTTTTGAGCCAGAATATCAAAAATTGAAAAGAGACCCTAAGAAATTGCAGCTAATATATGGAAAGGTAATTGAAAGATTGAATAAATTGAAGATAAAAAAGAAAGAAGATAAAAAAGAAAAGCCTGCTTCTACTAAGGCAAAGAAGCCTTTACCGAAAAAAAAAGTGACCACAAAAAAAAAGTAAAGTCTCCCATCAAGAAGACTTTACCGCAATAGAGAGAATCATTAAAGGCCATTATACCTAATGCAAATGACTTGCCAACTTTGCCAATTCGATGAACGGTTTTATTAAATTTGTGACAGGGTATTTTGTTTTAAGAATAGATGGTGGTTTGTTTTGAATAGCCTAAAATAGGGGTAAGTAACCGAATATTGTAGATGAAAAATTATTTTAAGGTTTTAAGATTTTAAATGTGTATTAGAAAAGATTTTGTTCAACATATGGGGTGTGAGGCATGAACAAGCTATATTTTTTAAGTACTATATTAATTGAATACGATTACAAATATTGGAATAAAAATGTATTAATTGGGGCTGATTAATAATAATATGGGCGCAATTGGATTTTATTCATATTACTGATAATCAGTATTTTAAATATTATTTTATTAATAAGTTATTTTAAATAAAATACACAAAGACTTGATTATCAATATTGACATTTTGAATAATTCTAAAAATCAACGATTTTAGGGACAAAACCCAATTGCGCCCTAATAATATGTAATAATATTATTATTAAATAAATAAATAATTTTTTTTGTAATTTGTGACATATTAAGATTCTTTAAAATCATTATATTATCAATAAAAAAAGGTTTTATCTCAATTTATTTGTGATAAAACCTTTTTTGTATATTATTTAATTGCGTAATACACTTAGTCCTCAAAAACAGCAGGATTCATGCCCATAGAAGAAAAACCACCATCGTGGAATAAATTTTGCATAGTGACCATTTTTGTTAAATCAGAAAACATACTTACACAGTAATCTGCACAAGCTTCTGCGGATGCGTTGCCTAATGGAGACATTTTATCGGCATAGCCAAAAAACTTATCAAACCCTTTAACGCCACTACCAGCGGTTGTCCAAGTTGGAGATTGAGAAATGGTGTTAACTCGTACTTTTTTAGCTGTCCCAAAATGGTAGCCAAAACTTCTAGCATAAGATTCTAGTAAAGCCTTAGATTCTGCCATTTCACTATAATCAGGAAAAGTTCGTTGGGCGGCAATATAAGTTAAGCCTAAAATAGACCCCCAATCATTAATGGCATCCAATTTCCACATGACCTGCATCATTCTATGGAAAGACATGGCAGAAATATCGAAAGTTTTTAGCATCCATTCATGCTTGATATTGGTATACTCTCTTTTTTTCCGAACATTTAAAGACATACCTATAGAGTGTAGCACAAAATCAACTTTCCCACCAAGTATTTCCGTAGATTTAGTGAATAGATTTTCTAAATCTTCCATATTTGTAGCGTCAGCGCCGATAACTTCTGCGTTTAACTTTTCCCCTAATTCATTCAGTTGACCAAATCGTAATGCAACAGGTGCATTCGTTAAAGTAATTTGAGCGCCTTCTGCCACACATCTTTCTGCTACTTTCCAAGCAATAGATTTATCATCTAAAGCACCGAAAATAATTCCTTTTTTGCCTGCTAATAGGTTATTTGACATTTGTTTATAGATTATTAACTAAAAAATTTAGACTGGCTTTTGCTAATTGAAAAAATTTGAAAAACCGAAGCCTTCATAAAAACGTTTGCAAATATGAGGAAAATGATTGGTATTTCTTGCTTTGGTTTCACAAAAATGAAATAAAAGCATTAATTTTAATTTTGGGAACCAATAGTATTAAACTGAGTTGGGGGTTACGAGTTTTAATGAAAGTAATTTTAAAATTATAGGGTAACTGAAAATTACCCATATAAAATTGTCGATTTTTTACGCTTTATTCATTGGAATATTAATTTTGCGTCCTATTCAACCCGTATTTGTAACCCGCAACGAAAGTTAATTATTAAAACCGAGTTAGATAACCTATTCATGAGAGAAATATTCGATGATTTAAAAAACACCATTTGGCAGGATGATAGAGTATTGGCTTTTCGGAAATTAGCAGTAGCTGAAAATTTTGAGATTAATGATAGAGAGCGTTTTGGTAATCAAGCAATCGGATTAAAGGGTTTTCAATTATTCCAAGGAAAGCGAGGGAAAAGACTAAAAAGTGTTTTGTATCAAAAAGAAAGGAATACTTCTTTAAAAACTAGAATTTATGATTATGCCTATTTCGGTGATTCTAAAACTAGGACAAGTACGGTCATTGAATTTTATTTGCCCCAATGGAATTTTAGTGAAATGCTCATTCGACCAAAGAGTAATTTTCATAAAATGAAAGCCTTTTTTGGCAAACAACGAGTGCTTTTTCCAGATATAGTTCAATTCCATAAGACTTATCATATTTATGCCCCTAAAACAGACAATCTAAGATATGAATTGAATGAAGAGTTTTTAGATTTAATAGCGGAACAAAAACGTATTTGGATGGAGGCAAAAGGTAATTTTATTCTTTTTTATACCAAAAATAAACCAATGCCTTTAGACCAATTAATGGAGCATTATGAATTTTCTAGAGATTTATTAGACGCCTTGATTCATGGGCATTCTAGCGAAGAATACGTTTAATTTTAACAAAAAAAGGTGATTCCGTTTCAACGAAATCACCTTTTTTTTAGGTACGAGTAGTTATGTCTAATAGATGCTGTGAACAATTTCTGCCGTCTTTAAACCTTGTTCTAACTGTCGTAAGTGTACGGGTAAATCTCTTAATTTTTCAATAGAACCAGTGTGGTATTTTTTAAAAGTACCATCAATTGTTGCAGCTTTGTGAGCGGCTACATCAAGTTTAGCTAATAAGCCATGCAGTTTAATGAAATCTTCTTGGTTCATGCGTGATGCAAATTTATTTATTTAATAAATTGGTTAGTTACTTATAAATACGTTAATATATTTAAAAAGTTTTAATGTGTTTTATTTTTGTTTGGTGAGCTTTTGTTATTGAAGAGGATTGAATGAAATGTTTTTGTTTTCTATAAACGAAAATACGATTTTTTTAGTATGTATCATATTAAATGAAACCAAAAGTGTAGTTTTTACGGCAGATTTAGTCATGTCATGTATGGAAAATTAGCTTTAATAACGAAATTAATAAAAATGTTAATTTAATATATAAATCCGCTATTTACCTAGATTTGTCGTTGAAAAAATATTTTATAACAACGGATTTTTATCATATTAATAGCCGATGTTTAAAAGAATTATTATTAATCCACCAACTTTAAAATTTCACTAGTCCAATCACGAATCTTTCGCAATAAACCAGGTCGATTATTTAAAGAAATGCCATAAGTTGGAATCATGGTTTTTAAAGTTTTTTGCCATTTTTTGGATTTCATTTCTTTTGCAAAACAAGTCTCTAAAACATTCAGCATAATAGAAACCGAAGTAGAAGCCCCAGGGGAAGCACCTAATAAAGCCGCTAAAGAACCGTCCGCAGAAGACACGATTTCAGTTCCGAATTGTAACCGACCGCCCTCTTTTTTATCTTTTTTGATAATTTGCACTCGCTGGCCTGCAATTTTTAATTCCCAATCTTCCATTTTGGCATTAGGATAATAAGACTGTAAAAAAGCAAAACGCTCTTCAGGAGATTGAGTTACTTGATTGATTAAATATTTGGTCAAACCAACATTATTAATGCCAGCCTTTAACATTGGCCAAATATTATGCATTTCTATCGAAAAGGGTAAATCAAAATAAGACCCATTTTTTAAAAATTTAGTGGAGAAACCAGCATAAGGACCAAATAATAAGCCTTGTTTCCCATCCATCCAACGAGTATCTAAATGAGGGACAGACATCGGCGGATTGCCTTCTGCTGCTTTGCCATACACTTTGGCACTATGTCGTTTAATGACTTCGGGATTATTACATTTTAACCACTGACCACTAACAGGAAAACCACCATATCCTCGTCCTTCTGGAATGTCTGATTTGTCTAATAAAGGCAAGGAACCACCACCTGCACCAATGAAAACAAATTTAGAATACACCTCAACTTCTTCTCCTGAATCTAAATCTTCCATATCTACCTTCCAAGTACCATCTTTTAAATGGGTTAAATCTTGGACTTCATGTCCTAAATGTACTTCTACACCATCTAATTGTTCCAAATAGCGAATCATCCCTCTGGTAATCGCACCGAAATTAACATCGGTACCAATGTCCATCCGAGTAGTGGATAATTTATGCTTGTGTTCCCGATTTTCCATCATCAAAGGCGCCCAATCGGCAATTTGCCCATGATCTTCGGAGTACACCATATCTTCAAAAATGGCATGTTTGGTCATCGTTTTATACCGCTTTTTCAAAAAACGCACATTTTCGTCCCCAAACACAAAACTCATGTGCGGAATATCATTGATGAAAGATTGATTGCTAGGAAATAAATCTTCTTCATTTAAATAAGCCCAAAATTGTTTAGACACTTCAAAAGAATTGGCGATTTTCAGGGCTTTGCTTAAATCGATATGTCCATTCTCTTTTTCGGGCGTATAATTCAATTCACAAAAAGCAGAGTGTCCAGTTCCTGCATTGTTCCAAGCATCTGAACTTTCTGCGCCTACTTTATCCAAACGTTCATAAATACCAATCGTCGCATCGGGTATTAATTTTTTTAATAAAATGCCAAGAGTTGCACTCATAATACCCGCACCTATTAAGGTAATATCGACTTTTCTATTAATCATTAGTTGGTAGTTTTTATTATTTGTTATTGTTTGGGACTTTCTAACCAGCAACCAAAATACAAAGAACCTAGCAAAACGCCGCCAATTCTCGAATCACCTTTTTTAAACTAGCTGATTTTGTCCATAATTCTAAAAGAATGGTTAAGCGATGATGCGTGATTTTAGAGGAATTAAGTATTAATAATTCTCTATAAATAATTAATAATTGTTTGGTGTTTTTGATAGGAATAGCGGGCAATTTAGCCAATAAATTACTGACAATTGCTTCTAATGCTTGATTATGTCGTGTCGAAATATTGAATAATTCTATTTGTGCTAAATCGGTGAATCTTTTGAGCGGAGCAAATTCCTTATGTTCCATTTTACCTAACATTTCACCAATTAAAGCGTTATTGATTTGAGGAGAAACAACTGCTTTTTTCCAAATTTCGGCGGCGGCTAATCGGATTTTTTTATCTGCACTTATCATGCAAGCGGCTAGAAAAAAATGCGTAGCGTAGCCATAATTTTTGGCAGTAATTTGTTTTAACCAAATAAGTATTTCTACAACCCTTTTTCTAGCAATTATTTCCCAAAAAGTCGGATATTTTAAATTGTCTGCAATTAATAAGGCGATTAAAGGGTCTGGATTATTTGGTAAGAGTCCTAATAATCGCTGAACATCATTAACATTTGGTCGAAAAGCTCCATCATTGCCAGGAAAGTATTGGTATAAAAAATCGGGATGATGGTTAATGTCTAGCCCTTTCTTAAATTTAACCTGTAGTTCTCGATGAATGAATGGTGTTCCTGTTAATGCTAATTTTTGAATTTTATAATTCCATTCTTCTAACCGGCGTTCTTCCCAATAAACCATCCAATCATGTGTACCATTAAAGTACGTCGGTGCTAATTTTAAAGCTGGAATTGGTACTTGTTGTTTGAAAAAACCACTATTATTTTTAGTGATTGCTGCAGTAACATAACTATAAAAAAATGGTGGTAAAGGAACTTGTTCTAACTCACTGGCTTCTGTTGAAATAGGAAAAGGAAAATCCATACCAGTCCTTAATAAAAAATCCATAATGGCTAAATAATCTCCCTTCAAGGTTGATTGAGCTAATTTTAAGGCAATATTTTTATTTTCAAAACTAATTCTGGAAATGGCTAATTGTAAATCAATGGCATCGGGATACTGGTTTTTTTCTTGATAAATAGCCAAGCGTTCGACTAATATATTAGGGTCAATCCAAGTCGGTGCATGGGTTGGAGTAGAAAGCAAGGGAACTAACTTTTCCTCATGCAAAAAAGAGAGCACTTTTGCCAATAATTTTTGAATTGGCATATAGACAAGAGAAGGGTCATAAGGATTATACCAACCTGATAAATGAGCATATTGTAAGTCGAAAGAGGCCTCTTTTTCTTTAATAAAAAAACCTTGTTCTAAGTACTGTGCTGCTAATTTTTGTAAGGCTAGACTATCAGCTGGATATTGACTAATTAATAGGTCTGCTAAATCCAATAAAAAGATAGCCAAAATATTATCTAACATGCCTTGATGACTCGGCAATTCGTTAAAAACCAACTGATAAGCTCGTTTAAAAAGCGGTGTTAATGCCGTTATATTTTTACCTTTTATAGCCGATTTAAATTGTAATAAGGCGACTAAGAATTGGTCAAAATGATAAGGCTGTTGATTATCAAAAACAATAAAGGCAAGTGCTTTGAATTCTGAGAAAGATTGGATAGGGCGAATTTGATTACTTTTGCTTAATATTTTTGGATTTTTGGTGTTAAATAATTGATTGTTAGCTATTTGATTTGGTTGTTGTGTGATAAATTGCTGAAGTATTTGCCGTGTTTTTTGAAATAAATTTGACTGATAAGGGGCTATTAATTTTGCTAAAAAAGTGGTTTTTTTTTGCCCATGAGATTTGATAATAGTAGCTGCTTTTAACTGAATGTTTTCTGTCCGATGCACTAAACTTTTGGTAGCCAAAATGACAATCTCTTTATTATAATCGGGATAATTAATAGCTAATTTTTCTAATAAAAATAACCCGTTTTTAACAACTGATTTTGTGGAACTGGTCAATAATTTATCATAGTTTTTTAAGCTATTTTCAACATTGAAATCTGGCGAATCAATGACTTTTAGCAGACTGTTTAATGAGGTATTGATGACTTTTGCGGATGAATTATCATAGGTGTTAACTAATTGAGTTTGTAGCGCTAATATTTCTGCTGGTGTAGGCTTCAAGTAGTCAAAAAGGCCAATAAACCAACTGATAGCAAATTTATTAAAAACAGGTTTTGAAGTAGCAGTCAAACAAGCTTTTAATAAGCGCAAACGGTCTAATTGTCCCGTTTGGGTATATTGATGAAGCGCAGCATACCAACAGTTTTTGGGTAAATTAGCCGCATCTTTAAAATTGAGCAGTTTTTCAATTTCATAGATTTGAGTTGGATGGTCAAAAATATACCAAATATGGGTTGATAAGGTAATAGGATATTGCACCAATTTTTTTGGACAAAAAGTATAAATCAAACGTTCATTGAGCGAATTAGGAAAAATAAGGCGACTAAATAATTTAGCCAATAATAATTCAGAAGGTTGAATATATCCCTTTTCCATCATGGAAATTACCAAGTCATAAGTGAGATTTGGCGGAATTACTTTTTGTTGGCCAAATTCATTAATATAAGCACTTAGCCACGCAGGACAATACCAATTTAAGAGATGAGTTACCGTAAAGGAGGTGATTAATTGTTTGACATTTAGCCATTTATGCAGGGAACTGTTAGCATCTTTAGTACATACAAAAATCGAATAATTCAGTATGCGTTCTTGTTTGAGAGATGCTTTTTTAGCATAAAAATGTTTGTGATTAATTAACCTATCTTTGATTTCAAGGTATTCTTTAGCAGTCTTACTTAATTGAGGAAGTAAAGCTTTTTTTTGTGCTTCATCCAATTGCTGTAAAAAAGGAATGATAGCCTTCTCGTCCTGTTGTAAAACAATAGTAAGCCAGCGTTCGTTTTGGTTCATTTGTTTTAGCCTCTTTCTGCGTTAAGGAATGAGATATAAATAAATGTTACAATTTAGGGTGCGGATTTTTTTCTTTAGACAACTTGAAAAATTAGGAGTTTATCTGGTATAAGTGACTGATTTTTCAAGGCAGTATAAAGGAAAAAAGACCAGCCTAAAAGTAATAGTTATTTGTTTCTCATTCTTAATATGGTTATTTGGTAAAAGCCGCCAAATTATAAAATATTTTGGATTAAGTAAATGTTTTACAGTGTCGTTATTTCTACGACTTAAATAATAATTAGAAAAAATCAATCAAAATGTACCCAAGTTACGTTCTTAGTAAAGTAGAAAAAATTAAAATTCGTGGGGCTAATAAATTCGTGGGGATTAAATGTAATTGATTTAACCTATTCTTCATCCGTTTATAATAAAAGTACCACTTCTAAAACATAAAAATGACAATTACAGGCAATATAGTTGATATTCAAAATAAACATATTTTTCATGGAGAATTGACCATAAAAGCAGGTAAAATAATGGCAATTGAACCCAAAGTGGGAACAAGTTCCCATTATATATTGCCTGGGTTTGTCGATGCACACATACATATAGAAAGTTCGATGTTAGTGCCTTCGGAATTTGCTAGATTAGCCGTTTTAAACGGTACAGTGGCGACTGTTTCTGATCCTCATGAAATTGCGAATGTGATGGGGATTGAAGGCGTAGAATATATGATTGATAATGGGAAAAAAGTTCCTTTGAAATTTAATTTTGGCGCGCCCTCTTGTGTGCCTGCCACTACTTTTGAAAGTGCAGGAGCCACCATTGATGTAGCAGGCGTAACTCAATTATTGGAAAATCCAGACATTAAGTATTTGGCAGAAATGATGAATTATCCAGGGGTTTTATTTGCAGACCCGATGGTGACGGCAAAATTAGCAGCCGCTAAAAAATTAGGCAAACCGGTTGATGGGCATGCACCTGGATTAAGAGGCACAGATGCGGCAAAATACATAGCGGCAGGAATTAGTACCGACCATGAATGTTTTACTTATGAAGAAGCGTTAGAGAAATTGCAACATGGCATGAAAATACTCATTCGAGAGGGAAGTGCAGCAAAAAATTACGAAGCATTACATCGACTAATTGACGAATATCCAAATAAAGTAATGCTTTGTTCGGATGATAAACATCCCGATGATTTAATTGAAGGGCATATTAATCAATTGGTGGTTAGAGCTTTACGAGACGGGCATGATTTGTTTAATATTTTGCAAGCGGCTTGTATTAATCCTGTTGAACATTATCATTTAGCCGTTGGGTTATTAAGAATTGGGGATATAGCAGACTTTATTATTGTGGAGAATTTAACGGATTTTAAGGTAAAGGCTACTTATATAAATGGTGTATGTGTAGCGGCAGATGGAGTCGTACATTTCCCAAAAGTCGAAGCATCTATTATTAATAAATTTAATACCTCGGTTAAATCAGCAATTGATTTTCAATTAAAAGCTAAGGCCAATCAGTCTGAAATGAGGGTGATACAAGTGATTGACAAAGAAATTGTGACTAAGAGTTTTCATGCTGTTCCCAAAATAGAAAGTGGCTGTATTATTCCTGATTTAGCAAAAGATATACTAAAATTAACGGTGGTGAATCGCTACCAAGATGCACCACCTGCGGTCGCTTTTATTCGTGGATTTATGATTAAAAATGGTGCGATTGCTTCTTGTGTGGGACACGATTCTCATAATATCATTGCCGTTGGGACAGCCGATGAACAATTGGCAAAAGCCGTCAATTTAATTATCAAAAATAAAGGCGGAATTGCTGCGGTGTCTGCTAAAAACGAGTTAGTTTTGCCGCTGCCAATAGCTGGAATTATGACCAATGCAGATGGTAGAGTAACGGCGGAGAAATATGCTACCATTGATAAATTTGTAAAACAGGAAATGAATTGCTCTTTGACTGCTCCTTTTATGACTTTATCCTTTATGGCTTTGTTGGTTATTCCAGAACTAAAGTTGAGCGATAAAGGTTTATTTGATGGAAAGACCTTTGAGTTTGTCGTATAAAGTAACTTCAATCTTTCCCTTTTTTTTGCTGGTTAGGACTTTTAGTCCGACACCATTATCTACTTGTCTCTGGCAAGTGTTTTGATTTAAATATTAATTATCATTATTGATGCTGAATTCGCCAGAGGCGAAAAACATACAGGTATCGGACTAAAAATCCTAACCAACAGATAATTATTAAATATGCCATAAATGCTACAACAAATACTAAAAGAATTAGCGGCAACCAATACAACACTAGTAGCCGTCTCCAAAACCAAACCAATCGAAGCTATCCAAGCCATGTATGACCAAGGGCAACGGATTTTTGGCGAAAATAGAGTGCAAGAATTAGTCGAAAAAGAAGCCGTTTTACCGAAAGATATTGAGTGGCACCAGATAGGGCATTTACAGACGAATAAGGTGAAATATATAGCACCTTTTGTGAGTTTGATTCATGCAGTAGACAGCCTGAAATTATTAAAAGAAATTAATAAGCAAGCAGCAAAAAATGACCGAGTAATTGACTGCTTATTACAGTTTCACATTGCGGAAGAAAGTAGCAAATTTGGTTTTGATGAAGCGGAAGTAACGGCGATGTTAAAGAGTGAAACCTTCAAAGAATTTGAAAATATTCGGATTGTTGGCGTCATGGGCATGGCTACTTTTACAGATAATGAAGCGCAAGTAAAACAGGAATTTCGGCAATTGAAAAGCCATTTTGATACCTTAAAAGATACTTTTTTCTCAACAGATATACATTTCAAAGAGATTTCTATGGGCATGTCTGGAGACTACCAATTAGCTGTAAGTGAAGGCAGTACTATGGTGCGAATTGGGAGTTTACTTTTTGGTAGCAGATAAGACGAATTAACGGAGTTTAGCACGCTATTTGGCTAATATATTACAAAAAAGCATAATTGGCAGATTATTTGCAACTTAAATACCTATCCATAAGTATCTAATTATTAGTTGAGTAGTAGCTCATATCCAAATAAATTTTTTACGCTGCTTGACAAGATGACGCTTTTTTAAAAAAAGTGTGGTCTTCCCAAACTAAATTATCTCTCAAGCCGATGCACAAGCACAAATTCCATGAAATATGGGTATTGCCATTATTGGCACTACTTATCTGCACAACTGATACTTTTGCTCAATGCCCATTGACTAAAAGTACTTCCTTTAAAATGCTTCCACAGGGTGTACCTAATCGAGTTCAATTAGAACCCACCGATTTCCTTTTAAATGCTACGGATACCGCTTTTTTTAAGAATTTGTCTTTGAGTAAAGACCGCTTTTTATGTGTTGAAGTAGGCATACAAGAAGTTGTATTAACTGGGGTGAATGTAATTAGTGGCGATACGTTTTCTTGCGAAGAATATGTCTGGGTGATTGATTCTGTTTTATTATGCAGCGAGGAAATTATTACGCCTAAAGCTGTTGCCGGTAGAATTACCACAGAGAAAGGGGAATTAGTCCCTGATGTAGCGATTGGTTTATCAAGTGGCGTGGTCAATTATTTTGAAGGAACAAACGATAGAGGTGCCTTCTTTTTTGACAATTTTGAGGAACAACAATATGAATTAGCTCCTGGCGACCCTTTTAATAAAGATGTTAGAAATGGGGTAACTACCTTCGATGTATTATTATTACAAAAGCATATTTTAAACCTTCGGCCTTTAGATTCGCCTTACAAATTAATTGCAGCGGATTTAAATAATTCAGGAGATGTTACGGCTTTTGATATGTTATTGCTTCGGCAAATGATTTTATCTATCATCAATGAATTTCCAAATACGCCATCTTGGCGTTTTGTAGATGCGGCGCATGAATTTGAAGATGCAACCAATCCTTTTAGTCAGCCGATACCAAGTTCTATTGCTATTGATGCGGCAAATGAAGGCCCACAATTAGATAATCGGTTTATTGCCATTAAAATGGGGGACTTAAATAATACGGTAAAGTTAGGCGTTACGGGGAGAAATAAAGCTAAAGTGGCAACTGGAAAACCTATTTTTAAAGCAACAGATAAAGCCTTTAAAAAAGGAGAGTTGGTAAATATTCCTTTAAAATTAACGGAAAATATAGCCATTGAAGGATTACAATTCGCTTTAACTTATGATATCCAACGCTTGCGTTTTATGGGAATTGATAATGAGACAACTTTAATGAATGAACATTATATGGCAAAGGATGGATTGTTGACCATGAGTTGGACGAATCCCGATGTTATAGTATTGGAGGAAGCAGCAACCATTATCACTTTACAATTTAGAGCAACGGAAGCTGGTTTATTATCAGAGATAATTAATTTAACACCGTATCCGTTAGCACCAATTATTTACACGGAAATAGATGGCAGCATTCCTTTCTCGATTGATTGGGAAGTACCAAATGTACCAATCAAAGCATTTGAGGCCTTTGATAATTATCCAAATCCTTTTACAACTCAAACAAATATCTCTTTTTTATTACCAAAAAGTAGCGAAGTGACATTAATGATTTTTGATAATAATGGTCGAACAATTTTAACTAAGCAACAAGATTTTACAGCGGGTAAGCAAACCATACAAATTAACGAAAAATTACCAACTGCGGGTCTTTATTTTTATCGACTAGAAAGTCAATTTGGAGTATTTTCTGGACGTATGAATTATGCTGATTTGTAGATAATCAATTCGCATCTGTAAAAGCATCTCCATCAACATCACCAACTTTGATAGCAATTAAGTTGACTTGGTATAGCTTTTCACTACAGACATTATGGTTTATTTTAGCATCAAAGTCTTCTTTTAATGGAAATTCAGTTTGAAAGATAAAATCACTGGGCGTAAATCTCCAACTAGTATTATTGGCGAAATTTTCCTGTAGCCCTAAAACTACTTTTCTAATTTGGATAAGGTCTAACATGGTGATGGTCTTAGAGTTATTGACATCTGCAGCTATCCATTGGAATGGAGTTTCAAATGGCGCAAGCCCTAAAATGTGTTTTTTTATTTTTATAATATCTGCCATAGTAACCCCTTTTAGCATGTTTTTATTTGCATAAGGTTCAATTGATTTATGCTCAGTGTTTCCCTTCAATTCTAGGTAATCAAAATAATAATGCCCATTGGTATCAATTTGATTTACAGGAAACCCATTGATTTCCAGACCATTAATTTGTACGCCACTATTTGATGCTTGCCAATTGTATATGTTCCCAGAGATACTGAAAAAATTAGGAGAGGATTGGCATTGAGCGATATTTTCAACAAAACTATCATAGGATACTTTATTGATTTCGGGCATTATATTTCCAACTAAATTATTAGCTTCATATCTTAGAAAAGTAACCCCACAACCACCATTTTGGTAGACCGTATCAATTTTAATTACTTCTTCAGCATAAAAATCATAATATTCATACAATTGTATTAGAATCGTATCTCCTTCTCCGAAACTAAAGTTGCCATTACAATTTCCGCCATCCGAGCCAAAAACGGTTATGGTGTCTAAAGGAATATTATCGAATAAATCATTAATTACTTTTGCGGTCATAACTTGCTGATAATACTGACCAATAGTTAGTTGCTGAACTTCTAATAAAGCAACTTTACTATTAAGATTATCCTCTATATTACCACAAAAAGTAGTGGTGAAGTAACAACAACTACAAGCAAAAATATTTAGATATAAAAAAGAGAAGCAAAAGGTAAGTATTTTTTTCATTTAATTTTAGGATTAATAATTAGTGTTCAATGGAATTTAATAGTAGACAATTTACTTAAATAATCTATAGGATTCAATTATAGGTTTCGATAATTTCAATCATTAGTTCCCTAGTTTCGACGATTTTTTTACAATGATTTGATTAATAATTGACTATAAATATAAAATACTCTAAATTTAGAGAAATATTGTTATTGAACTAATTCATAATCAATTAGTTATAAAAAATGATCGAAACGAGGGTTAGTTGTATAAATACTATTTTTATTTCCCCAAAATCTCAAATTTTCGTTCCAATCGCTGCCCATCTTGGTCAACCAAAATCAATAAATGTTCGCCTGCCTCAGGTTGCAAAGCCATTTCGTGAAAAGTATGAGTCGTGCCTAAATAAGTATGGTCTAGATGCCAATAAACAGTCGCATCTGGATGACGATGCGCTGCCTTAAAAATGGTTTGACTAAGTGCTCCATTTATATCAATAGGTACATAAATTTTAGTCGCTTTTTTTGGGTAAATTAATTGCATAGCTTGATTGGTAGCGTTATTCGATAACGAACAATCTTCCCGAAAAGGCGGCAATTTTTGATAATTTGGATTTTTAAATTGGTAATAATGTGCTTCCACAGGTGGGAGGACAAACCAAGGCAGATGCACCATTTTTGCAGGATTCTCACAAGTACTATTTACTTGAAATTGCTGCGTTTGATTCAAATGTATCATTCTGTGATGTGGACAAGCTTTGACTTTTGTACCTGCAGACACCGCATCAATCGTATCTGTTTCACAAATAGCCAAGGCTCTAAAACCACTTTGTTTACAAACGGCATAAGAAACGAATTCATCATAAGGTGTTGGAAACCAATTAGTCGTAGGCAAAGCATTAAATAAATCAAACAAAATAGGGGCTGCGGCTTTAACGCCTATCAAACCTGGCCGACCTTCCCCATCAGCATTACCTGCCCAAACACCAACTGCATACTTAGGTGTTACCCCAACTGCCCACGCATCTCTAAATCCAATACTTGTTCCTGTTTTCCAAGCAATTTGCTGACTAGATTGAAAATTTTCCCAATTGCCATCTGAATCAGGTCGTTCTACTTGTTGCATGGCATCAAAGGTTTGATAAATCGCTGCTGCGGATAAAATAGGCGCTTCTTTAACGGTATGTTTGCCATATTTGTCAAGGGGTTTAGTACTTCCAGAACTCCAAGTTCTGGAAGCACTTTCCTCGATTTTTATATAACTTCCTTTCCGAAAATCCCGATTATCATACCGTCCATCCAACTCAGAAAAATGATTTAATGTCCGTGCCATTCCTGCATAAGCATTGGTGATTTCAGACAACCGACCTTCCGCACCGCCTAAAACTAACGGTAAACCATAATGCGTTGCAGGTTTGTTAATTGTCGTTAATTGAAGTTGTTGTAACAAAAAATGAAAATGGGCTAAGCCAAAATCTTGTAATAAATGCACAAACGGAACATTCAAAGAACGGATTAATGCCCGTTTAGCCGAAACGACCCCATCATAAGATAAATGATAGTTTTCTGGTCGATAACCCTGCATTTGTGTCGGAATATCTGAAATCAAACTATTCGGAAAAATAAGGCCATCTTGTAAGGCGGCGGCATATAAAAAAGGTTTTAAAATGCTACCCGTACTTCTAGGCGCTTTGATGACGTCGACCTGTTCCCCATGCGCCCCACCTGCACCAACGACATTGCCTACGTAAGCCAAAATATTACCTGTTTCCACTTCTTGAATAATAGCTGCTGCATTATGAATGCCATTCCCACTCAATAAAGCTTGATGTTTAGCTAGAATACGGTTGACCTGCTTTTGAATATTCGGACGAATAGTAGTCGTTAAACGAGTAATAGCATTTTTAGAACTGGCAAAATGTGCTTGATACGCCCTATCTAATAAATGGGGCGCTAAACGAGGAAGTGGAATTGGTTTTTGGGGTAAATTTTCTGATTTGGCTAAGTCTAAAGTTAATTCATCTAATAATCCTTTTTTATAAAGCCTATCCAATAAACGATTTCGTTTAGCTAATAAAGCCCCTCGATTTCGCCCTGGATGAATTAATGCTGGGCTGTTAGGCAAAACGGCTAAAGTAGCGGCTTCTGCCCAAGATAATAAGGCAGGTTTTTTACCATAATACCGCCAAGCCGCCGCATCTAAACCAACGACATTGCCCCCAAAAGGAGCATTAGCGGCATAAAAGGCTAAAATTTCTTGTTTGGAATAACCTAGTTCCAATCGAGTAGCGAGTACAAATTCAATTAATTTTTCTCCAATGGTTCTCGATTTTCCTTTCCTTGCCAATCGGATGACTTGCATACTTAAGGTACTGCCACCACTTACTACTTTTCCATTTTTGATATTCTGTACAAATGCTCGACCAATACCGATTGGGTCAATCCCTGGATGATAAAAAAATCGACGGTCTTCAAACTCTGTAATGGCTTGGATAAATTTATCGGGAATTACTGCTTGATGTGGAAAACGCCATTGTCCATCTTTAGCAATTCTAGCACCCAAAAGATTATGTTGGTAGTCTTCTAAAACCATGCAGGTCGGGTCATGGAAGAGGGGAGTGGGAAGCGCTAAGTAATAAGCGATGCCTAAAATGGCTACTACTATTCCTGTTTTTTTGAGGTGTTTTTGGAATAAAAAATGAACTATTTTTTTAAGACTATTTTTCATTAATTATTTGTCGATATGCTAAAATTTAAAAGAATCTTTGACAATTTTTTCAAAAAGTAGCTTAGACCTCTGGTCTGAGTAAGTGTGCATTAGGGCTACTCAGACCAGAGGTCTAAGCTACTTTTGTATATTTGCAAAAATTGCCAAAAAATCAAATTTAAAACTAATTCTATATCAAATATCCTACTTGAAATCCGTTGGGAAAATTCCTTTATTATAAAATAATCCGTTACGAATACATCCGTGGCAAAATATCTATTTTTTAAACTAATCCGCCTTACAAAATATTACCTCATTATTGCCTATTTTTGCCCAAATTATTAGTTGAGCTATAAAACTACACAATCATGGGCAAAGATTCCCTTTTTATCGTTATTGAAGGACTAGACGGTTCTGGAAAAAGTTCTGCATCGGAGGCGTTGAAGCAACGACTTGACCAAAAGTTAGCGGGTAAAGTAAAGCGAACTTACGAGCCAAATAATCCGATGTGTGGTGGCGAATTTATACGAGATATTTTAGAAAAAAGAATTTCTCAATTTAACCCTTATGTATTATCTTTGGCTTACGCTGCTAATCGGCTTGATCATAATTCTAGATTAATTGAACCTTGGTTAGCTAAAGGGGATAATCATATTGTGATTTGTGACCGTTATTATTTATCGTCTTTAGTTTATAATAGTTCGGATGATTTTTCTTTTGACCAAGTAATGCTACTCAATAAGGAGGCTCGGAAACCAGATATTATTTTCTTTTTAAACGTCAGTGCGGAAGTCTGCCGAGAACGGATGAATAAAAGAAATGAACCTGCCGAATTATTTGAAACGAAATTAGATATGTATCGCAATAAATACTTTGCCGCTATTAAATATTTACAACAAGAAAGAGGAGAGACCGTTATAGAAATTGATGGCAACCAACCTTTGGAGAAAGTGGTGGATGATTTAGTGAAAGGTGTAGAGCAATTTTCAATTTTCAATTTATAATTTTCAATTTTCAAAATTACCGTTGGTCTATTTTCTACCAACGGATGATTATCAATTTTTTAGCTGACTATCTATAAAATCGTAAACCTTTCAATCTTCGACCACTATCCAACTCAAAAAAACATATCGCACCTTCTTCATCCTATTAATTACTTTTCTCTTGCTAAGAGAGTTATTTATGGGAATATTAATGGGCGATGTCTCCGCCTTATTAGAATCCTCCATTTATGTACTGCTCTTATATTTTTTAATCAATAACCATGCACAAACTAAGGTGGCTTTATTATCGTGGGCAGGCATCTATTTGATTCTAATGACAGGCGTCAAGGCAGGGGCTAAGACCTTGGTAATTATGGCAGGCAATGGTTGGGAAATCAATTCCACCCGTTATCAATTAGACCTTTTTTTGCTGGCTGTTGGTTTTTTGATATGTATTTTTAGGAAACAATTTTTTCAAAAAAAAACTAATTAATCTTTTTGTAATAAAAAAAGAAACTTTATATTTTTGTTATTGTTCTATCATAGAATACAGATTTCAGGAGTTCCCTAAAATTAACCAGCCCCTCATCCCATTCCTAATACCGTACTAGTTTTTTGAGAATTTTATTCCTTTTAATAATACCTACGTTATAAAATTTAATGTCTTTGCATCTCTGCGAATGTTAGAGAAGCACTGCCTAGATGGATAGACATTTTCCAAAATCATTATCATCAAAAACATTAATTTTTTTCGTATGAAATCGTTGTCAAACTTATTGTTTTTTGGGTTGTTGCTTTTGGGTTTTACCAGCAATGCTCAAAATGTAGATTTATCTTTACGCTTTAATGTAAATTCAGCCAGCTATGAAATTTACGCTAAACCAGATTTCACCAAAAGCGAATTTCTGATGGGGGCAGGGAGTCAAGTAACCGTAATATTACCTGCCGATTTTCAGGACCAACCATTAATAACTACTAGTTCTTTAGAGCATAAATGGATTGACCAATCGCCTATTTATGCACCTTCGGAACAGCCAAAATCCGACTTTCATACCTTTGTTTTACAAGGTGGTACGTTTAATTTTCGGGCAAACGAAGAAACCCAATTATTTAATTTTGCGCTACCTTTAAATTACGATCATAAAGAAGTTCGTCTATTTGTCAATGAAGTAGATCAAAATATTAGGAATGGAAATGGGACAAAAAAATTAGGCAATTATATCGCCAATGATGTGTCTCTAACAGATTTTTATAGAAGTAATTATGCTATCAATAAGGACATTAAAGGATATATTAAAGATTGGCGAGGCTATCCTATGGAGGGAGTAGTCATTACAGTTGGGAATAAATCTGTCGAGGCACTTTATGATGGTCGATTTGAATTTATGGATATTTTAGTAGCTGAAAAGACGATATATGATTTACAAAAAACGATTGATGCCAAAGCAGGTATTAGTACCGCAGATTTAATCCGATTGCAACAACATTTAGCTGGTGAAAAATTATTTGACCAAGCCTATCAATGGGTAGCTGCAGATTTAGATAATTCAGGGCGAGTCACATATGCTGATTTAGCTATTTTAAAGCAGGTCATCAATGGCGAAATTCAGGAGGCAGGCTGGCGATTTCTACCTACTGATTGGTTAAAAAGCCCGACAGACTATCAAAAGAGGCTACCTACCTCAATTACTAAATTAATAGCAGAAAGGGTTTATTCCTTGGATTTTACGGGCATTAAAATGGGCGATATAGATGGAAGTTATACCTTAGATCCCCAAACCCCTACTAATATTTTTCCTAGTGCTAAAGCATTGACCATCAATTTGTTGAATGAAGAGTTGAAGGCGGGTGAAAATTATATCATTCCTTTTTCAACGAATGACTTTAGCAATTTATCTGCTTATCAATTGACTTTGGAAATTGAACATGCAAGTATTACGCAATTAGAAAATACTTTTAAAAAATTACCAGGTCTTTCCTTAAAACAATTACCCAAAGGGCTGATTGTAGCTAATTGGCTAAATGATAAAATAAACAAAGGGGTGTTAGTAAAAAATCGAGCGATAGAAAGTGGACATTTGGTGGAGACGGCAATTTTAGAACTAGAAATCATTCCGCAAAAAGATGGATTATTAAGTGATTTTATTACGCTTTTAGATAAACCTGTTCGGACAGAAGCTTATGATACCGAAGGTAAGGTAATGCCGCTACAATTATTATTCAGAAGCCCCCCAAAAGAAGAAGGTAAGTTGGAATTATATCAAAATCGACCAAATCCATTCTTAGAAATTACGGAAATTAGCTATTTTTTACCAAAAAGTGGACCAGTTACTTTAACCCTAACTAGTGAGGCAGGGCAGGTTTTAAAGGTATTAAAAAGTAATGGACAAAAAGGATTTAATGCCTTTAGCATTGCAGGAGAGGAAGTGGGGAAAGGATTGATTTATTACAAACTAGAAACGGAATTTGGAACAGAGACTAAGAAGATGTTGCATTTGAATTAGGCTTTTTTTATCAAACTAGCGTCTGCTGCTTCTTTGCAAACACATCGTTCTATATATTCGTTCAATTTTTGTTTAGCCAAAAGGTTTTAGTTTTTCTGATAGTATGATTTACGAATTTATAATTTTTTTTCAATTCTCGAAATGGATTTTTTTCCTGATTTTTGCATCCCTTTCAGAATTGTGGTGTCTCTATTAAAAAACATTCTTAGTAACACCTAAAATTTTTGAAAAATGAGGAATAATATCACCCGTACAAAAAACTTTACTTTTTTAGTGACCTTTGTCTTTGCTTGCATTCTTTCAACTTCGTTAATGGCGCAAGATCATTCGGAAGCATGGCTATATGGCGAAGTAACAACTTGGGATGGCGACACCTATAAAGGACAACTTCGCTGGGGAAAAGAAGAAGCTTTATGGACAGATATGTTCAATGCTAGTAAAATCGATAATGAAAATTTAGATTATTTAGACAACGATATTAAAAAGAGTATCGCCCAAAGCCGTGGTTGGAATAATGGCAATAAATGGGGTGGCTGGGTGAGTCGAAATATTAATAATCATACTTATGATTTTACCCATCAATTTTCTGTGCAATTTGGAGAAATCGAAGAGATTAAGCGGAAGAATAGTTCTAAAGTTTATTTGAAAATGAGAGATGGAGAGACCATTAAATTAAATGGTAATGGATATAATGATGTTGGGTCAAAAATTAGAGTGTATGATCCAGAAATTGGTAAAATAGAATTGGATTGGTCGGATGTAGAAAATGTGCGATTCCTAGCAACACCAAAAGATTTAAAGAGTGAAATTGGGGATCCATTATTCGGAAAAGTAGAATCTTGGACAGGTACTTACGAAGGCTACATTATCTGGGACAAGGACGAAAGAGTCGGTACGGATAAGCTAGATGGAGAAACAAGAGATGCGGATATGTCTATTGAATTTGCGAATATCAAGAGTATCAAGCAAAGAGGAAATAGTAGTGAGGTGACCTTGAAAAGTGGCAGAACTTATCGAATGGGCGGTTCTAATGATGTGGATAATAGCAATAGAGGCGTTGTCGTGGTCATGCCAGGAAAGGGTAGGGTAGTGATTGATTGGGATGATTTTGATAAGGTGACTTTTACCGATAAGCCAGTAGTTGCCTTGAAAACGTATAATAGTTTTGCTAAACCAGAAAAAATTTATGGCACGGTAACAACGGAAGATGGCAAATCTTATAAAGGGGATATTATCTACGATTTAGATGAAAAATATACGTATGAAATTTTAGATGGTCAAATTAAAGATACCGAATTCGAGATCCCATTTCGAGCGATCAAAAGTATTCAGCCTAGAGGTGGAGATGAAAGTATGGTAGTTTTAAAATCAGGTGAAAAATATGAATTAGAAGATTCTCAAGATGTGAATGAAAAAAATACGGGGATTTTGGTTTTTGATAAAGGCCCAGAAAATCCAGTTTATATCTTTTGGGAGGATGTGAAGCAGATTGAGTTTAAATAGGATTTTGGATTAATAGTATAGGTAGTTTAGCGTAAAAAATGCTATTAGCACTGTTGGTGTTGATAGCATTTTTTATTTGCCACGGATGAAAAGAGCTACGAATATTTTTTGTAGTGCCAAGCTCTGCTTGGTGTATTTGTATCTCGGAAGAGCAGTACCACGGATAGTTTTTACCACGGATTAATTAAGGGACACGGATGAAAAATGCTAGGAATATTTTTTAGCGGAAGACCATATTCATTCATTTAACTGTTCTCCACAATACTTACAATAAACAGCATCATCATCATGTCCTTCCTCTGCACAATATCGGCAAGCTTGGGTGTTATGTTGTAATTCTTTTTGATTCATTAATTCAGAAGAAACAATACCAGTAGGGACAGCAATAACGACATAACCCATAATCATAATGGCAGCGGCAATAAATTGACCAAAGGGAGTTTGTGGCGCAATATCTCCATAACCAACCGTAGTTAGGGTAACAATTGCCCAATAAATACTGCGAGGAATACTAGTGAAACCTGAATTAGCTCCTGATTCAATGAGGTACATCAATGACCCCATAATCATCACGATTAAGAGGATAAAAACTAAAAATACGGTAATCTTAGCTCGACTAGCCTTTAGTGCATGTAGAATTAAATGCCCTTCTTTTAAGAAATGGGCTAATTTGAATATTCTAAAAACTCTAAAGAGTCGTAAAGCTCTGATAACCATTAAGGTATGCGCACCAGTAATTAGCAGACTTAAATAAGTAGGCAGGATGGAAACTAGATCAACGACTCCATAAAAACTCTTGGCGTACTTCATCGGGTTATACACACAATATAGTCGAAGTCCATATTCAATCGTGAAAAATATCGTGAAAATCCACTCTAAAATATAAAATAATTTTTGATGATTGACTTGTAATTCGCCTATACTTTCTAGCATGACGACTAATACACTCGCAAAAATCATAATCATTAGAAAAACATCAAAAAACTTACCTGCGGGGGTGTCCGCCTCGAAAATAATTTCGTGTATTTTTTCTTTTGTTGGATTTAATGTAGCTGGCATATTAGATAGTCCTGTGTTTTGTGTAGTTTATTTATAGTAACAAAAATAGCCTTTTACCCAATCTTAAGTCCCATTTTCTTCCGTAAAGTTTTGGCTCGCTTATCTTCTCCATCATGGCTCCAACCGGGCGCATAAAAAATATATTTCAATTTATCTGACCATTTAGCAGCTCTTTTTACATCTCTCCAGATAGCAGCATATTCATGCCCTGCTACTACAAACGGGTTATAGGTTTCTATGTTTTGCGTTAAACCATAGATGGGTTTTTCTAAATCTTTTTCTTCAGAAAAGGTACCAAATAATCTATCCCAAAGAATTAAAACACCTGCATGGTTGCAATCTAAATACCGAATATTGGAAGCATGATGCACTCGATGATGAGAAGGCGTATTAAAAATAAATTCGTACCAATTTGGCAATTTACCAACCAATTCTGTATGTACCCAAAACTGATAGAATAGATTAATTGAAATAATAATAAACATCATTAATGGGTCAAAGCCTAATAATGGTAACCACATCCAAAATAAAAATTTATGGATCCGTTCTCCTACACCTTGCCGCAAAGCCGTACCAAAATTAAACCGTTCGGAGGAATGATGCGGTACATGCCCCGCCCAAAATAAGCGAACCTCATGGTTCATTCGATGAAACCAATAATAGGCAAAATCATCTAAGAAAAATAGGATAGTCCATGCCCACCATTGCCGACCAATTATATCCCGAAGCGGACTTAATTCATGCAAATAGTAAAAAGCAATAAAAGCCAGTAACTTGGGCAGAAACTCAATGATGCCTGTAAAAATAAGCATCCAAAAAGACGCCATGGCATCTTTACGCTGATAATTGTCTCGATCAATCATTACTTCCACAATAATTGCCAAAATAAAAATGGGTAAGGCAAAAATAGCTAGGTTATCTTGTGCCATTAAATCTAGAAAGAATTGGGTATCCATTTGCATTTATTTATTTGGCTAAAGTTAAGAAGATTATTTCTTGCAGACAAAATACTAGGAATTAACAAGGGTTTTTAATGCTTTTTGGATACTTTTTACCATCTTTATCAGAAATCATTCAAAAGCTATAAACCAAGAAGATGAAATATGTACTTACTTTTTTATTATGGATACTATATGTCCATCCTAGCTTTGCTCAATCAAACGAAGGTACGAATCTATGGTTTGGCTTTATGGAACATAAAGATGTTGGTCGAACGACGATGGTGGCGATGATTACTTCAAAGCAAAATACTTCGGGCACCGTTAGTATTCCTCAATTGGGTTGGTCTATGCCTTTTTCTGTAGCAGCAAATGATGTGGTGGTGGTTCAATTACCACAATCTGCAGAAACTAGAGGTTCTGAAACTATTACCAAAACTGGGGCTCAAATTACTTCCCTTGCGCCTGTATCTGCCTATATTCACCAATATTTTGAATTCCGTTCAGAGGCGTCCATTGTCTTACCAATTGATGCCATTAGTACCCAATATTTTGTGATGTCTTATCCAGGTATTTTTAATCGGGGGGTAGATTATTTATCCGAATTTTTGATAGTAGCAACAACTGATGAAACAATGGTTACCATTACACCAAGTGACCGAACACAAAAGGGGAAAAGCCCTAATATTCCTTTTTCAGTACTATTAAACGCTGGCGAAACCTATCAAGTGCAAGCCAGTGATGCTAGTGGAGATATGACAGGTTCGCATATTCAAGCAGATAAAAAAATAGCCGTTTTTGGTGGAGATTCTTGGACACAAGTACCAACAAGTTGTGGAACAAGAGATAATTTATTGGAACAAATGTATCCAGTATCGACCTGGGGCAAGCAAATTTTGACCGTTCCCAGCGATCAAGTGACGTATGATGTTTTTAGAATACTCGCCTCTGAAGATAATACGATTGTCGAAGTGCAAGGAACAAGCACTAGAGAATTTCGCTTGAATCGAGGCGATTTTATAGAATACCAAGAATCTACGCCAACCTTTATTGTAGGCTCAAAACCAATCTTAGTCGCTCAATATTTAATAGGGCAAAATTGCAATGGGCATATTTATGGGGATCCATCTATGGTTTTATTAAATAGTATTGAACAAACAAGAGATACGGTCACTTTATTTAATTCTCAATTTCAACAAATAGAAGAAAATTATATTAATGTCATTACTCGAACAGCGGATACAGAAGTTATTATTTTTGATGGACTAAAACTAATTGACCGTGGTATAAATTTTAGCCCTGTTGGCACAAAAGGGGATTTTAGTTATGCAAGAGTAAGTGTGGCGTCAGGGGCGCATACCATTAGTTCCCCTGGTTGTGGGGTGATTGCCACAGCTTATGGTTATGGATTTGCCGAATCTTATGCTTATAGTGGAGGCGCCAGTTTTTCTAATATTAATGCCAATCCAATTCCTGAAGGTGGTTGTTTAAATGATACGGTCTTTTTTGATACTGGACTTTCGCCTGCTCGTTATAATTTCCAATGGGATTTGGGCGATGGCAATCGAACGAGGGAAGCTCAATTTGAACATTTTTACCCCAATCTGGGGGCTTATCCTATCGAATTGATTTTAGAAGATGAATGTTTAAATACGATTGATACGCTAACTAGAGACTTAATCATTAGTTTAAGAAAAGCAGTCGATGCAGCTGATGATATACAAGTTTGTGAAGACGACCCTTTTCAGTTAAGTGCAACGGATGTCGCTGACGGGCGCTATGAATGGCGTGGCCCTGAGGATATTTTTTTTGACCACCAAGCGCCAATAGTAGAGCAAGCCAAAGTAACGATGAGTGGTTCTTATGCCGTTATTGGAATAGTGGATGGATGTGCGACTTTTCCTTCTTTTTTAAACGTAGATGTCAAACCAACACCCCAACCAAATCTTGGAGAAGATGCAGTTATTTGTATCGATTTGCTGGAAGTGGCCTTAAATGCAGGAGATTATGTTAGTTATCGTTGGCAGGATAACAGCCTAAATAATCCTTTTACCGTTCAAAGCGGTGGCGATTTTTCCGTAGAAGTTATAGATGAATTTGGTTGTATGGGAACTGATTCCCTAACATTGATTCAACAATGTCCAACTGATTTATATATACCAAATGTTTTTAGTCCGAATGGAGATAATCAAAATGATGAATTTGTTATTTTAGGTGGAGATATACAAAGTATGCAGTTACAAATATTTAATCGCTGGGGAGAACTAATATTTGAAAATAATAATCAAGAAACTGGCTGGGACGGAACAACTTTTAATCAACAAATTGCACTACCTGGAGTATATATCTATAGGCTAGATTTCGTAGGCTTTAAACGAGATGGAAGTATTTTTGAAGGAAAAAAATATGGGACGATAACTTTGATTCGTTGAGTAATATTACTTTAGTAATGAAAAAAGGGAAAGAAAATAAGTGCATTTTCTTTCCCTTTTTATTTTGTTACGATGGATGATTTTGATGTTGAAGAATTTGTTTAGCCAAATCTAGAATGGTTGTGTCTTTAAAATTTAAATAACCGCCATTAGGACCTGGTTGTAAATGCCATCCTGGAGATTTTCCATTGGAGAATTTTTTGGCACCAAAATAATTACGGACAGTCTGTTCATCTACTCTTAATTCATTAGCGATTCGTTTAATACTTCCTGTTGGCAAACTGTGCTTGATGCTTCTAAGTTCTTCAAAAGTAATATTCATATAGAAATGGTTTTGCAATGAAAGAAAGAATGGATATTCTATAGTGAGACTTTCATTGTTAGTTATGAAATAAGATTAAAAATGTGCTATTTCAAGGAGTTTTGTGTTGTAGGATTGAGTTTTAAAAGATATAATGAAAATAATTTTATATTGGAAAGTTAATAAAAAATATTTTTTTGAACAAATAAATGACTGATTATTATCTTAATATTTTATAAATTTAACTTAAATAAGAATTTTATATGGTTTACTTTATAAAGAGGGAGGTGTTGAGGGCAATTTTTAAGACTATGGGTAGGCTGTTCAGAAAAGGTCAATATTTTCTTTTTTACCCTGTATTTTGAACAGATAATGATGTTGAATTGGGTTTGATAAATCATACATCTTACATCATAAATCTGCCACGTAAAAACTAGATGGATTTTTGATGTAAGATGTATGATTTTTGCTGATATTTCAAAAATAAGGGAAACTTTATACCAAATTCTGAACAGCCTAACTTGAATCGATAACCCAACTGAAAACCTAAAAAATAGGCTTTACAAAGTAATGTTCCCTCGTAAATAAGTTACTGCTTGCCCGCCAATATTCACGCGATTACCCAAATATTCGCATTGTAATAAACCACCTCTTGCGGATAATTGCCGAGCGACCATTCTGGTTTTATTTAATTTTTTTGCCCAATAAGGAATCATAGTCGTGTGAGCAGAACCAGTTACAGGGTCTTCATCAATACCCGCCGCTGGGAAGAAACAGCGAGAAATAAAATCAACCGAATCTCCTTTTGCAGAAGTGATGATGCCTCTTGCATTTAACTGCCCTAGTTTTTTAAAATCAGGCTTGAAATTTTCGATGGTTGCTTGCTTATCAAAAATCGCTAAATAATCATCTTTGCCTCGAAATACTTCGATTGGCTGAACTCCTAAAGCTTCCGTTATTTCGCTAGGAATAGCAACGGATTTTAATTCATCCGTTGGGAAATTCATGATATAAGAATCGTCACTTTTAGCAACCGTTAACAAACCACTTTTAGAATTAAAAACGACTTTATCTCCTTCATACCCCATTTCTGCATAAAGTGCATGTGCAGTAGCCAACGTAGCATGCCCGCATAAATCAACTTCAATAGCAGGTGTAAACCAACGAATATGATAGCCTTCGCCCTCTGGTGCGATAAAAGCAGTTTCAGAAAGATTATTCTCTAAGGCAATTTTTTGCATAGTTGCGGTCGGTAACCATTCGGTGAGTGGGCAGACGGCAGCAGGGTTTCCACCAAATAATTTATTGGTAAATGCGTCAACTTGGTAAATGGTCAATTCCATATTTGTCAAGGCTTAAAAGGTGATGTAATTTGAATAAATCTAAGAAAAATAGCTTGGGTTTATTGGCTTTTAATTGCTGTTGAATAAAGGGTTGCAATAATTGTAAAACCATTAAAACCAAACTTTCTATTTTCCATTTTTTACAAGCAACAAAAGTAGTTAATAATTTAGTGTCTAAAAGTGATTCTTTTTGATGCAATAAATATAAATTTTTAATAGCTTCCTTTTGTTTTTTTAAAAAGATTGCTTGTTCCTCCAAACCTATATGTTCTAAAGGATTATTTAAGTGCAAAATAGGAATTTGTCGTTGTTTTAATGCGATACCAAATAAAGTGTCTTCATGCCCATATCCTTCAATACTTTCTTCAAATTGGATTTCTAGAAATAAAGCTTTGGGCATCAAAAAATTATTGGTCATAAAACTGTAATAAGGCTTAATTTTTCTTTCCTCAGTTAAAATTTCCTCCCTAATTTTTCCAAAATAATAATGCAGACTTTGCTGACTATTTTCAGGTGGAATAGGAGCGTAAACTCTTCCTCCATAAAGTAAAATAGTAGGGTTTAAATGTTGGATGTAATTTTTAATATATTGATTATCAATGGTTTTAGAGTCACAATCCATAAAAAGTAAATAAGGATGTTTGGCAGCTTTAGCTAACACATTTCTAATTTTTGCCCTACCTAAGTTATGTGGTAATTCTTTATATTCGACCTGCTTTAATTGACTAATAATTTTATTACTTTCTTTAAATGCTTTGGTAGACCCATCATCAAAACACAAAATTTCGAAAGGAATTTGGCATAATTCGGATTGTTGGTGCAGGTCTTGTACCAATGGAACGATATTGAAATTATAGATAGGAATGAGGATTGATAGCATTATTTATAGTGTAGGGAAACTGATTGGAATTCGTAAAATAATGTATGGTTTTCGAAACCTCAAATCCCGAAGGGATTGAACATGAATAACCCCCAGTAAAACTGGGGTGTGATGATTTTTTCTGATTTCTTAACTCTGAAGGAGTTGAACGTGAATAATCCAAGTTCAACTCTTCCAGAGTTGAGGGAGAAACCTAATTTTATCGACCCTACCGCATTTCATTCCGTCTGTGGACGGAATTCATGTTCAATCTTTTCAGGATTTACGGAATCTATTTTCATGAATTATGAATTGATTGATAAATACGAATTAATTGAACAGCCTCCTTCTCCCAATTATAAACGCCTTTAGCGACCACACAATTGTCCTGCAATTGTTGATACAAATCTTTATCCGTTAAAAGCTGTTGAATGGCGTTAACCAAAGTGGCTGTTTCTAAATCGGAGATTAAGAGACCAATAGGCAAAGTTTCATTAATAATGCAATATTCAGGAAAAGCCACGTGGATAGCAGGTAATTCGGCATGTATATAATCAAAGGTCTTATTCGCTAAAGAATAATAATAACTCAAGCCTCTATTTTCTAATAAATTTAAACCAATCGTCGCTTGTGCCGTCACTTTTTTTAATTGGTCGGGTAATAAATAGCCTAAAAAAATTACCCGATTGGCTACTTTTAAATCGATAGCCAATTGCCGTAAATATTTGGATAAATCTCCTTCTCCTGCCAACCATAATTCCGCATTTTCGATAGATTGCATCGCTTTAATTAAGCTTTCCAAACCTCTGCCCTCATTTAATACACCTTGGTAGAGTAAGATGGGTTTGGGGGGAGTAGGAATACTTGATTTTTCAATTAAAGCCGTATGTTTTTTACTAGAAATATTTCGAACTAGACCAAATTCAATTCCATATTTTTTGGTAAATAAATCTTGTAAAGACGCACTAACCGTATAAGCAGCATCGACCTTCGGAATCAACCAATTACCCAAAAAAGCCCAAACCGATTTAGTGAACGGACGATTAACTACTTCTGGTACTTCGGTAAAATATTCATGGGCATCAAAAACGATAGGCTTTTGCTTGATTTTTCCCGCTAAAAAACAAGGCAATAGGGTATCTAAATCTATACTACAGATAATGTCAAAACGATGAAATAACAAAAAGAAAAAGAGGCGAATATTATAAGTTAGGTAAAATAATTTCCCTTTATTAAACCATAAATTAAAACGATGTTGTTGGAAATTTTGCGGAGGTAAAGGAATGGAATTTGGTTTATTTCGACCGACTAAAAGCACCTCAAAATCATTAGCTGCCAAAGTGCTACAAATCCGAATCATGCGCTGGTCATAAGTCAAATCATTCGTGACGGTAAAAATGATTTTAGGCTGCATATTTGGAGGTAGTAAAATTTTGAAGAAGTAATCAATTTTTCTGTAGTTCGGGTATTAATTTTTGCATAAACTATACTATGCCAAATCTCTAAAATCTACAGCATTTCACATTTTTTTGTATTATACAAACTAAAAAATAGTCCTGAAGGGACGAAATATCATAACCTAGGATGAAGTCCTAGGGAATATAAGTAGCGTCATAAATCCGAATAAAATCACTTTCTTTCCAATCGGAAGCAGGCTTGAGTTCGTACACTTTTTTATAGGCGAGTTCTTCTACATAGTCCGCATCAAAATCACCAAAAATACGACTATCTGCGGCCTGTACTTTATTGAAAAATCCTTTACCTAAAACCAAGCCTAATTTATTTAAATCACCAAAAAAATATTCGGTTAAAAGCGGGATGATTTTTTTATCAAATAACTCCATCAAATCATCCAAAGTATGCACGTTCATCAAATAAGCGTGACCAATTAAATGGTCTTTATCCAATAAAATGTCAATTCTTTGATTGATAGTGGTTAATAATTTTTCCAAATCAACGCCTGCTTCGATGGCGGGACGTAATAAAGCAGGTTGTGGCGGCATTTCAATAAAATTAAAGCGCCTTCTAAGCGCAATATCCATCGCTTCTATACTTCGGTCACTCGTATTCATCGTTCCTAATAAATACAAATTAGGTGGCACTGCAAAAATTTCCTTAGAGTAGGGGAGTAGCGTATGAATCGCCTCTTGTTGTCCTTCTCTTTTATCTGGTTCGATGAGGGAAATTAGTTCTCCAAAAATACTAGGAATATTGCCCCGATTAATTTCATCAATTATCAAGACATATTTTCGACAATAGCGCAGGACTTGCTCAGAAACTTCCGTAAGGTCGATTGGTTCTTTGACCGTTTCTTGCGCTGCCAAGGCTTCAATTTCTTGAGCGACTAATTGTTGTTCAAAGTTTTTAAAAGCCACTAAAATACCCCAATAAGCATTGGTATCCACATCGCCAATAATTGACCGTACTAGGTCAGCCGTATAAGGCGTTTCCGCAAGGTTGGTAATTTGCTGGTATAACTTTTTTAACTTGCTTTTAGAAATAGTAAAAGTCGAAAAAGACTTTCCTTTACGAACGGATAAATTACCAAATCGCAAGACCTTTTGCAATAAAATAGTTCGATTATTTGGCGTAGTAAAGCTGTTAAAATTATCACTTTTCAAATGCCCTAAAAAAGCTCGATATAATTGATTGAACTCTACTTCAATTTTGTATTGCGGCAATAATTCCGCCATCGCTTCTACGAGACATCGACGAGCATCAATAGCAATTTGCTTAAAAATACCATTTTCAATACCATATTGAATTTGCCCATCTTGTGTAAACGGTTTAATGCCTTCTACAAAATCTTCGTAAGCATAAGATTGGTGAAAAGTAATGAATTGAATCCGTCCTTCTTCTTGATAGGCCTCAAATCGTTGGCGTAAATCCTTGCGAGGTTCTAAAGCTAATTCCCGTAAAGTTCGATTTTCTATAATAGACAAAGCATAATTAACGGTCTGATAAGTTTTACCCGTTCCTGGAGGGCCTTGCAAAATATTATTAAGTGAATGCAGTAAAGGCTTTTTGAGTACATAAGTGCTCTCTGGTTCATGTGCCATATCCAGATGCTCAACTATATCGACCAGTTCCTCATATTGCTTTTTAGTCGCTTTAAAATTAGTGCCTGGTATGCCTGCATAAAAAGCATCAAAACTTTTACTATTGGGTAAAATTTCTTTGGTAATTGGTCGATTCCAAAGATTATATTCTATTCGCAAATTAATGCGCTGTTCTGCTTCAACTTTATTTAAAAAATAGCCTTTTTCTTTTTCCTCAACGATTTGTTTTGTAGGTACAGATAAAACCGTCCCCAATCCATAGCAACCTGCCTTTTTACCCGATTGCCATAAGATTACTTTATCGTCAACTTGAATGGATTTTTTGTGTGCTTTTACAGCAAAGGTAGATACCGCATCCGCAGCCAATGCTTCCTTTAACTGGAAAACTTGTGGACTGGATTGAAATAACCAATATTTTACCTTTTTGCTGGGCATATTTTCTCGGATGTTTTGCTAGGGGTAAAAGTAGGGAATTCAAATTGAAAAAGAAACTTTTAAGGAAAACTAAAGACTACTCAACTCCAATATGGAAGATTTAGTATTTCGTATTTTACAGAAAGCTAACAACCAAACTGGAGATGAGGCCTGAGTTTCCCTTACTCCTTGATTAACTCCAATCCCTGCAACTTCCCTTTTTCCATAGCAGAAACCCCATTTTCCATCCATTGAGGCATTGCAGCCCCTTTCAAATAATGGTCAAAGTATTGTTGCATCCGAATATTAAAATCTTTCCGATTGGGTAATTTAACAGGCCAATGTGGTTCGCCATTATAATTTAATAACCAAGCTGGTTTTCCCAATCTTCTTAAAGCAACAAAATATTCAATCCCTTGATACCAGGGCACCGCAGAATCTTTATCATTATGCATAATTAAAACGGGCGTATTGGTTTTGTTTAATTCAAAAATGGGTGAATTTTCAATGTAACGGTCTTTGTACTCCCAGATAGTCCCGCCAATTCGACTTTGGGTATGTTCGTATTGAAACATTCGGCTCATGCCGCTTCCCCAACGAATACCACCATAAGCAGAAAACATATTCACTACGGGTGCGCCACTTTCTGCGCATTTGAAAATATTGGTTTTATTCAATAAATGAGCAATTTGGTATCCGCCCCAACTATGCCCCTGCACCCCAATATTTGCTGCATCAACAAATCCTTCTCTAATCAATGCTTGTGTACCCGAAACAACTGCATTATAGCAACTCTTGCCTGGGTAGCCAACCTCATAAGGAATATCTGGATTGAAAATGATATAGCCTCGACTGGTATAAAATGAATAATTAATGGTAGAACGACCCGCTGACGGCGCTCGATGGCGATATAATCCATTAGAATTTCGTTCATAGAAATTCACAATCATGGGGTATTTTTTATTGGGGTCGAAGTTGTCGGGTTTAGCTAATAAACCTTGTAATTTTTGTCCATCTAAAGAAGTCCACTCAAATAATTCCATTGTTCCCCAAGCATATTCCGTTTGTTGAGGGTTCGCAATACTAATTTGTTTGGCATTATTAAACGTATCATCCGTATAAAACAAATCTGGAAACACCTTATAATTTCCTCTTCTAAATATTATTTTATTGGCATTTTTTGCTTTGTATAAACGGCGGGTATAATCATAAGGACCAATCATTAGATTAGTCGTTATTCCAGTTTGAACATCTAAATAACTATAGCCACTTTTTTTAGTCGTTTCATCAAAAACATGGAGAATTGCTTTAGTATTCTGGTCAATTGACCGAGCTTCTCGGTCTAATTGGATATATCTATATCTCCATTTTTTAGCCCTTCCGTTGGTTAAATTAACAGCAGGAGCGATTCCCTTTGGGTCAATTTTCCATATATCATAGCGGTCATTTATCAAAATAAATTCGTCATTCGTTGTCCATCCTGCAATGCTGTAATCATAAGGATGCATCGGTCGGTCGTTCAATTCATCATAAAACGGATGTTTGTCATTATTAGTTAATTGTACCGTCTTTTTGGTGCTTAAATTGTAGGCAAACCAAGCAGAATCTGCAGGCAAATAAGCATAAGCAAATTTAGCCTTAGGCGATAACCTTGGAGAACCTTTGATGCCTTGACCGATTAATTCTTTTGTGCCTGTTTTGGTATCAATAAGGTACATATCTTTTCCTGCTGGGCCACCTTCCCAGGAAGTTACTTTTTCGTAAGGTTTGGAGTTATACCCTAAAACCTTGGTCGCATTTCCCTCATCTCCTCTTCTTATTTCTGGAATATCCATAGACCCTAGAGGAACAAAACGGTGACTGTCAGCATGCCAAACTACGGTATAAGCCCGTTTTTCTTCTCGTTTTTGTCGCACTTTTTGTTGTGGATGTAATTGGGCATCATTCCAATGCCAGACCTCTACTTTCACCATCTCTTCTTCTAATAAGGTGGTATCTTCTAAAATGGGTTTAGGAGACATCCCAAAAAATAATTGTTGTCCATTTTTAGAAAACTCAGGTGTTTCATTTTCGCTAATTATCCAATCTTTTGGTAAGAAAGCATTCGTATTCTGAGCGATTACTTTTGCAGAGTCTGTTCCATTTTTCCAATAAAGCAATTCAAAAGGCGCAATCTCCGCATTGGTCGTATCAAAATTAGCTAAGAAAGCGACTTGTTCGCCCATTTCATCCATCACCATTTTTTTATAATCACCTACTCCTCTGTACAAAGGTCTGGTTGCTTGTTGCGCCAATTCATGTAAATAAACACCATTTAAAAAAGTAGAATCATTGCCCGTTGTCTGAAATAGTACTTTCTGCCCTTTTTTAGCTAATTGATAGTTGGCAACATAAGGAAAAGTCGTTTCTTCTTCTGATAACAAATTTCGGACAATTAATTTAGTCCCATTGACACCACTTTCTTTTTTAGGTTTCTTGACTTTTTTTCTTTTTGCTTCCTTGACTGCTGCCGTATCTTTTTTAATTTTTATAGTCGTTGGGATTTCTGCTTCTTCTTTTTGATAAACGACATATCCAGCCCATTTCTCCGGTAATTTAAAGGATTTTACCATTGGAATACGTTCCGTTTTTCCAGTTTCGATATCATAAATTCCCAAACTATCTTTTGGCAAATCTTCCTTTTTTACCTTGTTGAGGCGCATCATCCGCAAGGTATCTTTTTGAGGTTTTATTTTAAAAATGACAAAACGATTATCTACACTAATTTTTGCACTTTCCCCTCTTGGAATAATAGTAGTCGCCTCATTTTTAGCAGTGTATACTCGTAGGACACCATCTCCTTCTTCCCCTTTTAATTGATAAATGACAACATTCCCATCATTGGAAATCTGGGTGTTATTTAGGCGTTTCCAAGTGACCAGTTCTTCGTGCCCAAGGGTTTTTTTTGCAGCATTTTGAGCAATTAAAATAAATGGTAAGCATAGAATGACGGATAACTGTAAAATTCTTTTTATCATCGCAGAATAGTTAGATTGATTTAATTAGCTAATTCAGGTTGCAGATAACTGGTAGAAAAGCCTTCCCGCTTTCCCGTCAAAGGCCTTTAGCCCTGACTTCCTTCGAATAATTTAGCATTTTAAGCAATACATTCCGACCTGAAGATCGGCGATAGGAAAGCCAAAAGACTTTACTACTGATTGCTCCAAAAGATGAAGGTACAATAAATATTAATATTTGAAAAAATACGTTCCTTTTTTAATATGACCTTGACTCAAAAATTACAAACGATTTTACCTTTCTGGTTGTACTGCTGCTTATTGACTTGGTGGGTAAGTGACCACGCCTTTTTTTGGGATACTGTTCAGTTGGGTTCTAAACATGCACATTGGTATTATGAACAGCAATTCCAAACCTTCTTTTTACCCGAAACCATTAATAGCGGGCATCCACCGCTCTTTGGGATGTATTTGGCTTCTTGTTGGTTATTGTTTGGTAAAACCTTGCTAGTCAGTCATTTTGTAATCTTACCTTTTTTATTGGGTATTGTTTGGTTGCTTTATGAAATTGGCACTTATTTGAACAATGCTAAAGGTGCTAAATTCCTAATAGGATTAGTGTTGATTGACCCATTTTTTGCAGGGCAAAGTGTTTTAATTAGCCCAGATATAATCCTTGTTTTCGCTTTTTTGTTGGCTATTTTTGGCATTTTGAAAGAAAAATTCTTTCTTATCATAATTGCCACTATTCTTTTAGGTTTGATTAGTATGCGAGGGATGATGGTCACTTTTAGTCTATATCTTTGGTGGTGTTTTATTCGTATTTTTCTTCAAAAAGAAGTTCCATTTAGTACTAAATCTGTTTTTCAAATTTTATTTAAAAATATACTTCCTTTTCTACCTGCTGGATTGATTGCCAGTTCCTTTTTAATCGCTCATTATCTCCATTTTGGATGGATTGGGTATCATGCAGCTTCTCCTTGGGCGGGTAGTTTTGAGTCCGTTAATTTCATGGGTTTTCTTAAAAATATTGGCGTTTTAGGCTGGCGGTTTCTAGATTTTGGACGCCTATTTTTATTGGGTGGATTAGGTTGGTTGTTATGGAAATTATATACCTCGGAGACATCTAGAGCTTCCAGAACTTTAAGTTCTGGAAGCTCTTTCAAAACACTAAAATTAATCAGCTTAATCCTTATTTTAAGCCTAGTTTTAACGCCATCGCTGCTACTTCATAAAGGCTTACTAAGTCATCGTTATTTATTGCCAATTACCTTGTCGATTACTTTTTTATTTTATTATTTGTGCTTTCAAGTGCTTACTAACTCTAAAACTCAAAAAATAATTTTTAGCATTGCCTTCATCGGTTTATTAACAGGAAATTTATGGATTTATCCCAAACATATTGCCCAAGGTTGGGATGCTACTTTAGCACATTTATCTTATTATCCCTTACGACAAAAAATGATTCTCTATATAGAGGAAGCGCAAATTGCTCCTGCCACTGTTGGGACTGTTTTTCCCAATATTGGTCCTTATGAAATTTATGATTTAAATGAACAGCAGTTAGGTTTTGTGAAAAAAGATTTTGCTGCGAATCAATACTTTTTTTATGCGACTGTTTTTAATGATGTTTTAAAGGAAGATTTTTTAGAATTAGCGACAAATTGGACTATTATCAAACGCTTTGATAGCTTTGGAATTGAGGTCGTTTTGTATAAAAAGAAACAATGAGTTGTTCGACAAAATAATATAAATTTTTACCACAAAGCACATAAAGTCCACATAGTATTTTGACGAGTATAGTTTATTTTTGAAGTTATAGTTGATAAACCATCTAAGATAATTTTACCAAGCAGAGCTTGGTACTACAGAAAAAATCCGTTGCCATTCATCCGTTGCCATATTAACTATTGCTACTCGGGCTGGAAGCCCAAGCTACGGATAGATTACCGAATCAAAGCTACAGGGTTGCTCCTTACCTGTCGAATAAAATTTAAATTGGTTAAAACCATTAATGTATTTCCTTTCCTTCGTAGATAGAAAAGTGTATTTCGTCTGATAACTAACTGTGCCCTAACTGGTTAACGCAACCAATTTTCTACATTTATTACTTTGATAAAAATAAGTTGGCAATAACCTGTATATCAGCTATTGCAGCCATTTAGTTATTTATAAAATCACCTTAAATTTTAATTATGAAAAAGCAGATTTTACTTACCCTGTTAGTCATTGCCAGTTGTACAATGGCATTCGCTCAAATTACTACGCCTCCAAATGGTGGCAATCAAAGAAGTATCACCACCCAGTATATTGGAAAAATGGTGCGTGTGACTATTGATTATAATAGCCCTGATGTCACCAGCCCACAAGGACAAGATAGAAAAGGGAAAATTTGGGGGCAATTAGTGCCTTATGGTATGACGCCTTCTGGTTTTGGTTTGAATAAATTAGCGCCTTGGCGAGCAGGCGCAAATGAAAATACGACCATTGAATTTTCTCATGATGTGCAAGTACAAGGCAAAGCTTTAGCTGCTGGAAAATACGGATTGCATATCATTGTAGCAGAAACTGGTCCTTGGACCATTATTTTCTCCAAAAACACAGGCGCTTGGGGAAGTTATTTTTACAGGGTATCCGAAGATGCCTTAAGAGTGGAAGCAACACCTGAAAAAAATGAATACCACGAATGGTTGACTTATGAGTTTACGGATAGACAAGCGACTACTGCAACTGTCGCTATGATGTGGGAAGAAATGAGTCTTCCTTTTACAATTGAAGTACCGAATTATAATGATTTGTACATCGCTCAAATTGAATCAGAATTACAAAATAACCCTGGTTTTCTTTGGACGAATTGGGTGACTGCTGCCAATTTTACTTTATCCAATAATACGCATTTAGAAAAAGGATTAGAATGGGCAAATGGTGCGATTAATACGCCATTTGTTGGTCAAGAGAATTATACTACCTTAGCCACCAAAGCAGCCATAGAAAATAAATTGGGGAAAACAGCAGAGGGAGCTGCCACTATGGACAAAGCCATTCATCATTCAAGTGCCAATCCTATCCAAATTCATGGTTATGGACGGCAATTGATTGCTCAAGGCAAAAAAGATAAGGCCTTAGAAATTTTCACGTATAATCACAAACAATTTAAAGGGGCTTGGCCGACAGAAGTAGGCATGATGAGAGGGCTTTCGGCAGTTGGAAAATACGACGAGGCATTAAAGCATGCAAAAATTGCATTGACTCAAGCACCTGATAAATTGAATAAAGATGGCTTGGCGAATAGTATTGAGCAATTGAAGTTGAAGCAAGATGTAAATTAAAAGAGCGGTCAGCAGTCAGACCAAAAAAATTATTTTTCTATTAATAGTCAGATTAGTAACGTACAAAACTAATAATCAATTTGCATTAAAAAACCTGATTTTTGATTGTTAATGAAATTGACGGTTTGATTGCTGATTTCTATTTTATACCAGAAGAGTAAATAAAAGAAAAAGTATCAGAATACCTTATAATCGTATAATAATAGTTTGTTTTGCAACTTTCACTTTACATTATAAAAGAGGTAAACAAAGTTGATAGTAAAAATGGAAAATGAACAATTAGACGGCAGGAAAAGAAAAAATATTAAAATAGGCGATGTAGTAGAAATTGTACAGAAGCATCACCAACGTACAGGAGAATTGACGGAAGGAATCGTCAAAAGAATATTAACCAAAGCTGCTAATCATCCGCATGGTATTAAAGTGATGTTACAATTAGGAGATGTCGGCCGGGTTAAAAATATTTTAGAAGAATAAAGCTAAGGGAAAATGAAAATATAAGTGTTCAAGATTCAGAAAAGTATCTATTTATTTTCAATATTTCAGAAGTTCACGGTTCATTATTGGCCCTTATGTTAAAAAGAATAGCGCTTCCAGAACACCAAGTTCTAGAAGCGCTATTCTTATGATTTGTTTTAGTGTAAAAGCTATTTATATTTCATCATTTTCTAAGAATTAGTTACAATATTTCTAAAGCCAAATCCTTTAAGAGTTTATCCGTATTACTTAATTTAATGGAATAATTACCTGGCAGATCAGGTAGTTTAAGGATATGGTCTAAATCTGCACCTAAGGCTCCTTGAATAACGCCTTCTTGGATTAATTCTTCTTTATGATTAAAAATTTGGATAAAAAGTGGATCGCCAGGTAGATTTTTTACAGAAAGTCGTACTTTTCCTAAATTTGAAGGATTGGGCCAGACTTCTGCTTGGAATTCATTATATTTCTCTGTGTTAATTTGTTCCGTACCCGATAAGTTTTCAGCGGTCGTGATTTCCTTTATTTCTTTAGTTACTTTCTCTGTTACAACCGTCATAGCAATAATATTAGATTGAGCTATTGTTATCGTAAGACTGCTTAGAAAAAAGAAAAAGCAATTTAGCAATTTAGGGGTTGTCATGGGAAGTAGATTGATTTGTTTAAAATAATAAGTTTTTATTTGAAAAATGCATAGAAATTGTAAATTCAATACATTAAAAATCAAATAAATACATATTTTATTTTAACAATATCAAAATATGTACCAACTTTACTTACCTCTTAAACACTTAATTAAATCCGTGAATAAATGGACTATATTTTTGGCATTTTAATAGGTATCGCATGGATTGGAGGCATTGTTTTTATGCGGTCAATTACTACTTTTTTTCATGAAATGGGGCATGCCATTCCTGCCTTATTATTTACCAAAAAGGAAAAAGTAAATGTATTTATAGGGACTTATGGCGATATTAGTAATTGTTTGCAGTTAAATTTTGGAAGATTAGTCCTATATCTAAAATTGAATGTGTTTAATTGGCGGATTGGTTTATGCACACACGGCGGCATTAAAGGGTTTTTACCCCAATTAATCGTTATTCTTGGTGGGCCAATTGCTAGTTTATTCATTGCTCTTACCGCCTTTTATGTGATTATTACTGGGGAGTATTCCCAAGGTTGGGTCGTATTCATCGTTTTCTTCCTTGTTTCTGCGATTATTGATTTTATTGTCAATATCGACCCTAGTCATACGCCCATTAAGCTATATAATGGTGGCGTAACTTACAGCGATGGGTATCAATTGATGAATACCTTTAAAAGGCAAGGCTTACCCGAAGCATTTTTTGCAGCAGAACAGTTATTTCATCAAAAAGAATATGAAGCAGCCATCCAACAATGTCAACAATTAATTGAAACAGAGCCGCAAAAAAAGCCAGTTTATGATTTAATCGTCAACAGTTTTTTGAACTTAAAGGACTATGGCAATGCCCTCAATTTCTACGATTCTTTTAAAGCTATACATCCTTATACTTACCTCGATTTCTACCAAATTGGTTGGCTAAATTTAAAATTAAACCGCTGGGATGCTGCCTTATCTTATTTCGACCATTGTATTTATGAAAAACACACGGATGGAATGGCTTTAGCCAATCGAGGGTATATTCATCTACAAACAGGGAATTACGAACGAGCGCAACAGGATTTAGATGCTGCTATCTTTTACACGCCTGACAATCCAGAAGGTTGGAATAATCGAGGGTTGCTTCACATCAAAAAAGGGAAGGTAGAAGCAGGTTTTTCAGACTTACAAATTGCCAGCAAATTAGCGCCTGAACATCCGCAAGTTATTTATCATTTGGGACTTTATTATGAAGCGAAAAGAGATTTTAAACAGGCGCTGGACTATTATAAAACAGCTAAAATATTAGGCTTGGAATATCATGGAATTGACCTGAAAATTGCGGAAGTGGAGCAGGTTGTGGAAGCTTTTTTATGATGTTTTTGCTACTAGTAGACGCTTGGAGGTCTGAAAGACGCTCCAAGGTCTGCCGATAAAAACCTTGGAGCGTCTTTCAGACCTCCAAGTGTTTTTGGTGTCTAATTGTTTTATATATTATTACCAGTATAACTTCTATGCGAACTTTATCTAAACTTCACCACTCGCCGAACTGTCTGCCCTTTATCCGTTTCAATCCCCAATAAATAGATACCACTAGCTAAATCTCCAAGGGTTAATGCAATCGTTGTTTGTCCTGCTAGAACTCGACCTTCCTTTTGATTAAGCAGCACCTTGCCTGAAACATCATATAATTTAAGTGTTAAATTAGTAGCCGTTTTTAAATCAATGGCTACTTGCAAATTATTAATCACAGGATTTGGATAAACGTTTATTGCTTCGATGTCAAGTGGAACATCTGTAATCGCTACATCGCAAGCAGTAACCAACTTAAAAGATTCCGAAAAAACACCATTGGTATCTAAGCAAAAACTTCTTATTTTAACTTCATATTCATTACATTTATCCAAAGAGGTAATAGTCGCATCATTTTCATCAACAACCAATCTGGTAATACTAGTTTCTCCTACCTTATTTAAATTCACCTCATATTTATCTGCCATAGTATTAGCATCCCAAACTAAATTCACTCTATTTGGTAACGTATCTACTTGTTGAATATTTGTTGGTGGTGAACAAGTACAAAAGGTGCTAAATTGAAAGCTTTCCGAAAATTCACTTGTCTTCATCGAATCACAAAGAGATTGGGCTTGAATTTCATAAGTACTGCATTTGTCTAAACCAGATAAGAATACGGCTGAAGGGTTATCAGTGTTTTTTTCAACCCAGTCTGTTGTTCCTTGTACTCGATACCGATAATTATAGGTTAATCCCCCCGCTGCTGTGTCCCAGCCAATTACGGCAATATCATTTATAGGGGTGTCTAATAATTTAAGGTCACTTGGAGTAAAACAAGCACCTTCTAACCTGATAATATTGACACAATAATCTTCTATTTCTCCAAAATCATAAGTTCCACAAGGTTGAGGTTTAGTTGTATCATTTCCTTCTCGCCATTTAATAGCAATCCGCATCCTAGTTAAACCAGCTATAGCATCAGCAGGGATGGTTATCGGCATGACTAACTCATTCGTTATATCTTCTTCTATATTAACCACATTTTCGGTCTCTTCATCGAATACACCGTCTTGGTTATAATCAATCCAAGCTTGGACATTTTCTACAAAAGGAAAACCATCATAGCCAATATTAACCGTTAAATCATAAGTCCCCAAGGTATTTATGTCAGTGCTAAAACCAGTATAATCTCCATAACCAGATTCAGAACCAGATTCATTGGACAAAGTATTAAAGGTCACCTTTTCAATCCATTCATCATCAAATTTACCCGTCGCTTCACAATAGGTTGCATCTGTACAAGAACCACAACCTGCTGTAGAAATGGTTTGAAGGGGGGAAAAATCAGTAGTCAGGTTCTCACAGATAGTCCTTACTTGAAATTCATACATTGTACAAGCGGTTAAATCTGTTAATTCCATAGAATTGTTGGGTGTCGTAAATACTTGGGTTTCTCCAGTTTCTGTTATTCTAAAATTTACTTCATACATTTTTCCAGCAAATAGCGCATCCCATGCTAAGTTAATTTTATCAGTAGTCACGGCTGTAATTTGAATATTCTGTGGTGGAATACAACAACCATCCGTTTTGAAAAAGAAAGATTTGCTAAAACCATTGGTTTCTTCCCCACAAATACTACTAACCTGATACTCATAATCTGTACAAGCTACTAAATTGTCCAAGGCATAAGGTGCTTTTACATCAGTAAGGTTAATCCAATCTGTTGTACCAAGGACTCTATAACGCAATGTTGCGGTCGTTTCTTCATTAGAAGAAATCCAGTTTATTTGAGCAGATACATCTATAATATTTGAACTGGAAATAGAAACAACTGGCGGACATGGGCCACAGGCTGCAATTAATAATTGTAAACTATTATATAAATTTAATTGGCCTCCTGTCGCCGTAATGGTATCTAAAGATTCATTGGGTTGTACGCCTTCTAATATATATTGTCGAACTAATAAAGCAGCAGCGGCAGGATTCGATTTCATCAAATCCCCCAAATTATTACAAGAGGCCGAATAAAGTAGTCCAATAGCCCCAGTAACATGTGGGGTCGCTCCTGAGGTTCCGCCAAAAATACCATACCTATTATTTCGAGATAATGTGTAGACACTTTCTCCAAAAGCACCTAAATCAATATGTTCTTTTCCAAAACCAGCCAAAAAATCTTTATCACCATTTCTAGTTACATTGGTTACCCCAATTAAATAATCACTCGGACAAGTGGTCGGCAAATCTCCTTGAATATCAACATTCGTATTAGCGTTTGCGGTTGCCCCACAATTCAATATACCTACTGTTCCCAAAGAATCGAATAAGGCACACCAAATAGGCGCATCTGCTACCATTCCATTATCCAATCCCCAAGAAGTATTCGTCGCGACTACAAAAGCGCCTTGCTCACCGTTCGTTTCATTATAGAGTTTTCGCAAAGCTAAAGGATAATTATAGCCTGCTAATAAGGTAGCTTCTGAATAATCTGCGAAACTTCTGGTTTGTACCACCATTAATTTCACATCCCAATTTACACCAGTCACTCCAATACCATTATTTCCCTGAGCACCCATAATTCCCATGACTGGTGTACCATGCGACCCACCACCGCTAACATCTCCGTTATCTGTACTGGCATTCCATCCATTCACATCATCTATGTAGCCATTATTATCATCATCAATGCCGTTGTCTGGAATTTCGCCATGATTTTTCCATAAATTATCCCCAAAATCTTCATGGGTAAAATCGACCCCATCATCAAACGCTGCCACAACAATCGTATCTCCATTTACCGTTACTCCTCCTGTTGTTAAATCCCATGCCAATTCTGCATCCAAATCTGCGTCTGGGTTTCCGCCATTCAAATATTGCCATTGTTGTAGAAAATCAGGGTCATTGGGTGTATTACGAGGCTTAATCAGGTGATTAAATTGGGCATTATCAACTAACCTATCCTGACGCAAAGTTTGTAGAAATTGACGTTCGTGAATAGTCGTAAAATCAAATTTTAACTGCCAAATATTCATCGTTGGAGAAAGGCAGCGTTTTGTTTTTACGAATGTTTTCCTGCCTCTATAATCGGTATAACGAGTTAGTATGGACTCAACGTTTTCAATTTTAGGATGAAATTGGACAATTAATTCGCCTTGAATATGGTCTAGTTGTTGACCTTGGGCAGTTATTGTGAAAATTAAAGCAATTAGGAGGAAAGTACTTCTTAACATAAAAATTCTTTTTCAGTATTATTCTGTTTTGCTTGGGGCTTATCACTAGAAAATCATTCTAACTCTAGGATGGCTAAAGATAGCATTCCTTACGCAAGAAAATAATATTAAGCTATATAAAGTATCAAAAAATTATCCTTTGTTTCTAAAAATAAGACCTGTTGACGGTTTGTAGACAGTTATAAAAATAGGCTATTTTAGATATCGGGTACTTGGTCTCAGGTAGGACGCAAATACGTCTAGCCTGAGACCAAGTACCCGATATCTAAAACCACCTTTTAAAAGATTGATGCCTTAAAAATATAGCAAGAATTCTTTATTTTTTGTAACTTGGCAATTAGAATAATTTCCCTCCAATTTATTTTCCAGATTTATACGAATACATGAGAAAACGGGCGACTGCGAATCGCCGAAAAGACTACACACTATGCTCTTTAACAGTATTGCCTTTTTTGCATTTATAGGCATTTTTTTGCCTGTTTACTTTTTTTTAAAGGGGAAGCCAAGACTTTGGCTATGCCTTTTGGGAAGTTACTTTTTTTATAGTTGTTGGGATTATCGTTTTTTATCACTCATTTTAATTTCTACTTTAATTGATTACACGGTCGGTTTAATGTTGGGTGCAGAAAGCGATAAAAAACGCCGAAAACGCCTATTAGTCATTAGCCTAATTGTCAATTTAGGCTTTTTAGCCTTCTTTAAATATTGTAACTTTTTTGTTGAATCTTTTCAAGATTTAGTCCTCAGTTTAGGGATGACGCCTTCCTTTAATACCCTGCATATTATTTTGCCTGTAGGTATCTCTTTTTATACCTTTCAATCTATGAGTTATACGATTGATGTCTATTATAAAAAGATACCTGTCGAGCCAGATTTTTTAAAATTTGCTACGTTCATTTCCTTTTTTCCACAGTTAGTCGCAGGGCCAATTGTAAGGGCTAAAGAATTTTTGCCCCAATTTAGCATGGACAAAAAATTTGACTGGAACCGATTTAATTCGGGAACAGGGCAAATGGTTTGGGGATTTTTTAAAAAAATAGTGGTAGCGGATTCTCTAGCGCCTTTCATTGACCAATGTTTTGCAGCGCCCGAAACCTTTTCCTCGCTGCACTTAATGGTCGGGGTTATCTTTTATTCCTTTCAAATTTATTGTGATTTTAGTGGCTATTCCGATATAGCGATAGGCTTGGCGAGAACGATGGGTTTTGACTTTCCAGATAATTTTAAAACCCCTTATTTCTCTACAGGATTTAGTGAGTTTTGGCAACGCTGGCATATCACGCTATCCAGTTGGTTTAAGGACTATGTATACATTCCCCTAGGTGGTAGTCGAAATGGTACTTTTAATACGTATAAGAACACTATGTTAACCAATTTGTTGAGTGGATTTTGGCATGGTGCTAGTTGGGTCTTTGTTTTTTGGGGCTTTTTACATGGTATTTATATTATTATTCAACGGTTAATAGGCCCTCATTTTGGTCGATTTATGGATACTATTCGAGTACCAAAAATGGGAAAAGCAGCCATCAATATATTTTTGGTGTATACGGCGACTTGTTTCGCTTGGATATTTTTCCGCTCCTCGGGTTTTGGTAATGCCTTGGAAGTCATTACTGGTATTGGCAAATTTGAAAACTTTACTTTCGGGAGTATTGTCAATAAATTTTGGTTTGTCAAAGGTGTCTTAGTAATTGGTTTATTATTGACGGTAGAAATTGCTGACCTTAAATTTAACTTTAGTCATTTAGTCAGAAATCAACCTATTTTTAGGGTCGTTTCTTTTGCGACCATTTTAATGTTGATTGCCTTTTTTGGCACTTTTGGGAGTAATGCTTTTATTTATTTTGTGTTTTAATCCCGCTACTTTAGACCTATAGTTAACTTGCCGCTGCCCCCGATGCAGCCCTTCTAGCGTGAATTAAAGTTGCGCCAAATCCAAATAATCCTAATAATTCTTCTATGGGAAAATAGAGGTTATCAGCAGCATGCACTTCAATCTGATAATTTACTTTAAACCAATTTTTCTCCGCCCGCATCGTAAGCATTGGACGTGGGTCTTTATTCTGAAACAATTCAAACTTAGATTTAAAAAGACCTCTATGTTTCATCTTATAAGTAATGACTTCTTTTCCACGCCAATCCACTTCTGAAGCATCTATATCCATGTTACTTGGTACATAATCTGCTTCTTTAGCAGCTTCGGCTTGCAATTTAAAAAAGAGATGCCCTTTCCAATTGCTTGAAATTTCTCCTACAGGTAGTCGATTGCGGATAATCAGGTATTTCTTGCTGTACCATTTTTTTTTCTTAAGCAAATAGGTTATTTGCCCAAACTGAATAGTAGCTTCCATTCTAGACCAGCTTGGGAAATTGGCTTCTGCGATAGTTGTCCCATCTTCTTCTAAAATAAAATCTCTTCTTTTTTGCCTACGGATAAAATAGCTCATAAACTAATTTTATTAGTTATCATAATCCTGTGAAGGTAAAAAATAGTTATCCGATAAACCCGTTTTTTCGACCAAACGAAGTAGAAGGTAGATATTTTATCTGACGTTCTTACTACACGGATTGTTGACCGTCCTTATAACTTCGTCCAATCAAAATTTGCACCAAGCGCCATTACAAAAACGATAGCGGTAAGAATAGGGACAATAATCGAAATAAGCATAAATTTAAAATACCAGCGAGGTGTTTTTGATTGCCTATCTTTATCAATGACCTCTGCGGCTAAACTGATGATTAATAAAAACAAGAAAATGATAGGAAGTACAAGCGTTAACAAAGTGGCAGTATAGTCACTAATTAGCCAGAAAACAGCATAAAAAAGCACTTGCAAAAGGGCTATTTCCGTTAGCCCAATATTTGGAATGGGTAAGTCTTTGGTTTTCATATCTTTATTGAATCTACCCATGTTTAATTAATTATCAAATAGTTTAATAAAAAAATAAGTCGCTAGAAAAAAAGATATACTAAAAAGTATAATTACATATATTATCCGTTGCCTTAAAGCCCAGTTTTGGCAACGGATGAATGGCAGCGGATTTAATCACCTCTTTTTCCTAGTCTACTAACTTAGTAACAACGGCTACCTCCCCATGCAAAGTCCGATGCACAGGGCATTTGTCTGCAATAGCCAATAAACGAGATTTTTGAGCATCGTCTAAATCCCCAACTAAGGTAATGTTTTTATTGAATATATCAATTTTTTGTGGCTTTCGTCCATCAGCAGTTAATGTTTCTGCATAATTTTTATGATGGTCAATATGTACAGTTACTTCTTTTAAATCCCATTTTTTTCGCCTCGCATACATGTGTAAGGTCATCACCGTACAAGCACCCAAACCAGAAGAAACCAATTCATAAGGAGAAGGGCCAAAATCATTACCACCAATACTTTCGGGTTCATCAGCTACAAAATGATGTTTGCCAGACTTTACTTCGCTGGTAAAAGCATCCGCTGCATTCAACCGAACAGCTACTTGGGAATTACTTCTCAAAAGATTTTCTGCGGGTTTATCTAAATACCGTCCAACCCAACTAGCAATCACTTCACCTGCATAATGTCCATCTTCTTTTTTTGTTAATAAATGGTCGGCACCATCCAGAGAAATAAAACTTTTGGGATGTCGAGCAGCTAAATAAATTTTTTCTGCATTATCAATCGTCACAATTCTATCTTGTGGGGCATGCAGAACTAACAAAGCTTTACCTAAACGATTGATTTTGTTTTTAAGCGTCGTTTGTTGAATATCTTCTAGAAATTGTTTTTTAATATTAAAACTTTGCTGGCCAATATTTACTCTTGCTTGTCCATTCGTTTCAATTTCCTGACTAGCAGATTGCACTAAATGCTGGACGTGGGCAGGTTCTGAAGGTGCACCAATGGTTACAACGGCTTTAATGGATGGAATATCGGATGCTGCTGCCAATACAGCGGCACCTCCTAAAGAATGCCCAATCAAAATAGCAGGCGCTTTTAAATTTTCTGCTAAATAATGGGCTGCAGCAGTTAAATCTGCCACATTAGACGTGAAATTGGTATCCGAGAAATCACCCTCACTATCTCCTAAACCTGCAAAATCAAAACGTAAAACAGCGATGCCTCTTTTTGTCAAACATTGACTAATACTTCTCGCTGCTCTTACATTTTTACTACAGGTAAAACAATGCGCAAAAATAGCATAAGCTAACGGATGTTGGTCAATAGGTAATTCTAAACGAGCGGATAATTCGTAACCAGTATTATTTTTGAAGGAGACTTTAGTTATTTTTGGCATGACTTGATTGACTTTAATGAAAGTAGAGGGTCGACCTACAATCAACGCCTTTTGTGTGTGGCTAGTTCAACTGATGTCTAAGTAACCCGACTCTCGGGAGTCATAGGCACTTACAATCCATCCATTCTTTATACCGTAGAACCAATTATATTATAAAAATAGACCATTGAAAACCTTTCCAATAGTCTATTTTTAACTTCTATTAATTTATTTTTGCTAACTGCTAACTGCTAACTGCTAACTGCTAACTGCTAACTGCTAACTGCTAACTGCTAACTGACTTACCGCATTTCCAATAACCGCTTCTTCTGCATAGAAAATTCTTCTTCCGTCAAAAAACCTTTATCCCGTAATTCACCTAAGCTGGCAATTTTTTCTAAAATATCACCATCCATCAAAGGAATAGAAGAGGGAACTGGTGTGCTCAATAAATCTTCTTTTGGAGCAGATATTTGTGCAATTTTTCTATAATTATTAGCCTCGAATTGGTCAAATTCATCCGTTGTTCTTAAATAAGCTAAGGCATCATGGTCTTGAATTTTATCAAAATCATCAAACCCAAATTCTACGGCTTTATCTAAATGGAAAAAAGCATTATCTGTTTCTTCCATAATAGAATAAGAACAAGCTAAATTAAAATGAATCGCTGGGTCATCATATCGTTCATCTAAGGCTTTCTTGAAATCTTGAATAGCGCCTTCATAATCGTAGTCCTTATATTTTTCTAAACCACTAATTTTAAAAGAATTAGTTCTAGTGCCCGCAAAGCGTTCTTTTCTTTTTCGATTAGCTTGCCGAAAATTTTGCCTTGCTGGTCTTTTTTTCTCCAATGCAGGATAAGCAGTTTTACCTTGATTAAACTTTCCATCGAATTCCTCTTTTGGCATCGCTAAAAAAAGAATACTATCAATAAAAGCAACAATAGCCGTAACTATAAATAACGGTGGACCATCCCAATAACGAACAGTGGTAATGTGAAGAAAGCCAAGCAGAAATATACCTAAATATATCATGCCTAGTTTCCGCTGTCCTAAATAAAATCGGTGGACACCAAAAACGCCTAAAAAAAATGCCAAAACAAAGGCTATCCCCTTTTTCTTCATACTATAATATGGTTGTGAAATTCGTTTGAATGAAATTTACCGTTTTATTTGGTTGTTTTTGGGATAAAGATTGTTTTATGACCTATAAAAGTACTAAATAAAATTCACTTTAGCTGGTTGACTATTGGCAATCAATTGTCAATTTCTGAATTCAGGCGGTTGGTATACTTGTATAATGACCCAAATAAAAGAAAATTACTTAATTTGGGGCAAAAAATTAGATAAAGACAATCCTTTTTAGGACAAAAAACGATTTATGAAAAAAATCCTTCTGTTAGAACCATTTTTTACGGGTAGTCACCAATCTTGGGCAGAAGGATGGCAACGCTTTAGTCAGCATGAAATAAAAATTTTATCCCTACCTGGTAGGCATTGGAAATGGCGGATGCATAGTGGGGCCGTTTCTTTAGCTAAACAGTTTCTAGCAATGGATTTTCAGCCAGATTTAATTGTTGCTACGGATATGCTAGATTTTGCCACTTTTTTAGGCTTGACAAGAATCAAATCGAATGGCATTCCAACCGCTATTTATTTCCATGAAAACCAAATTACTTACCCTTGGTCAACAACTGACCCAGATATACCGCTAAAACGAGACAATCAGTATGGTTTTAAAAATTACACAAGTGCTTTCGTTGCGGATAAAGTATTTTTTAATTCTGCCTATCACCAGCAATCCTTTTTAACTGCGTTACCTGATTTTCTAGCACAATTCCCCGATTATCAAGAAATAGAAAATATAGCGACGATTGCTAATAAAAGTAAAATTCTATATTTAGGCGTTGATTTACAGCGATTTAGTAAATTTAAGGTGGAGAAGAAAATGGAATCCCCTTTATTAGTATGGAATCATCGCTGGGAATACGATAAAAACCCTGAAGGCTTTTTTAAGGCCCTATTTCGTTTAAAATCAGAAGGCATTGCTTTCAACGTAGCGGTATTGGGTGAAAATTATAAGAAAGCACCAGCTATTTTTCAAGAAGCTAAAAAGGTATTGACCAATGAAATCGTGCAGTTTGGAAAAGCTAAGCGTTTTGAAGATTATGCCCAATGGCTTTGGCGAGCAGATATATTACCAGTAAGCAATCACCAAGATTTTTTCGGACAAAGCATAGTCGAAGCCATGTATTGTCATTGTTTCCCCATTTTACCAAATCGTTTAGCTTATCCTGAGCATATACCAGCTAATTTACATCCTTCTTTTTTTTACAAAAATGAAGCAGGTTTTTATCAATTATTAAAAAAAGCCATTTTAAATATTGACGAAATTCGGCAAGAAACGACCCAAAGTTTTGTTAAACATTACGATTGGCGTACTTTAGCCCCGATTTACGATAACTCTTTTATACAAGTACCTACTATCAAGTAATCGACACATTTTATGATGGACTCTTTTTCCGTTCTGCTGCGTTAAAAATTATTTCCGTAGCGATGCTATGCAAAGAATTTTTGCCTTACATAACGAAAAAATAACCTCATCAAAAATGGTGATTATTCAATACTAGATATTTAACGGCGAGTTGCGGGCATAATCCTTTCTTCACCGCTTATAAATTATCCATGAAAAGCATTAATTATTACAACCATAAAATAGCTTACGATTTAAAAGGAAGTGGAACGACCTTAGTTTTCCTCCATGGCTTTGGGGAGAATCGACAAATGTGGTCAAAATATACCGCCTATTTTTCGGATTATCAGATACTAACTATTGACTTGCCAAATACAGGCGATTCCGAGATAATGGAAGCAAGCGTTGCTAGAATGGCAAAAGTGGTCAATGCCGTTTTGGCTACTGAAAAAATTGAAAAGTGCATAATGATTGGTCATTCAATGGGTGGCTATGTGGCACTCGCTTTTGCAAAATTATACGAAGCCAAATTATTAGGGTATTGCTTGTTTCATTCTCAACCTAATGCGGATACCCCAGAAAAAAAGCAGGGTAGAAACAAAGCGATTGACTTTGTGAAAAAGCATGGAAGTGCACCTTATTTTAAAGGCTTAGTGCCTATGCTTTTTGCAAAAGCGTACCTAAAAGAAAATGAGGCAACTGTCCAGAAACTAATTGATTTTGCTAGTCAAATTCCTACGCAAGGCACGATTAATCAACTAAAAGCCATGCGAGATAGACCTGACAATCAAGAAGTTTTGAAAAATAGTAAAGTCCCAGTTTGTTTTATTGTCGGAGAAAATGATATTGCCGTTCCCGCTGAAAATAGTTTAAATCAAACATTTTTACCGAACACAGCAGACATCCATATTTTACCGAATGTTGGACACATGGGGATGTTTGAAGCACCGTTAAAGACGGTAGGGATTTTAAATAGATTCATTGAATTTGTCATAGGGCAATAAGCCCTGAAAAGGCGACATAGTATAACCTAGGGCGCAAGCCCTAGGGAATTAGAGAGGACTTACCTGCAAGCCCTGAAGGGGCGACATAACTTATTCGCTTTCTTATGTCGCCCCTTCAGGGCTAGGGCCGTATACTACTCTTAGCCCTAGGGCTTACGCCCTAGGTTAGTTTATATCGCCCTTTCAGGGCTAATTAAGTGTCAACTACTTTTATGTTGTAATCCAAATTTTCAGCTAAAAAAATAGAGAAAAAGCGTAAAAAAGTTGAATATTATTGACAACAAGGAAGCTAGAGGGCATACTTGGGCTAAAATAGTGAGTGCTCGATGCTCCT
>Ga0129327_10000022_pt1 | contig 73143 bp, 66 predicted proteins | sample CPBDNA_6_FD_111799 | JGI IMG/M metagenome (GOLD analysis project Ga0129327, IMG submission 111799) | Freshwater to marine salinity gradient microbial communities from Chesapeake Bay, USA - CPBay_Spr_31_0.8_DNA | ecosystem: Environmental > Aquatic > Marine > Coastal | place: USA: Chesapeake Bay... | reverse complement strand
AGCGGTATTAATTGAAATATTAATTATTATTCTATTCAACCCGTAACTCGCAACTCGCAACAATAACCTATTATTAAATTTATACCCTTCCCTTAAAAGTATCGCTTATGATAGGTGTAAGTACTTACATTTCACATATAAACGAAACATTTATTGATTGTCAAGTATTTCATTTTTGAGAAAGAAGCCTTATTTTGCTAAAAAATAACTTCAATGAACCAAGCAGACCTTGACGTATTCAGAGATAATATACGTCTAAAAAAAGCCTTTCTTAAACTCAATTTGGACATCGTTCCAGTCATGGAATTCATGCCCTATCATTTGGATATTGAAAACCGTCGATTAGCAGCCTTACTTGCTTTTGTAGAAAAATACCAAGAATGTCAGAGTAGAAAAATCATGGAATTGATAGGTAAGCCTTTTCCACCTATTTTTCCAGGTATCTCTCCCGAAAGTGATTGGCATCGCTTTAAATTATGGTTAGATGGAGCGCCTGTAAGAGAAAAATTAAGGACTTTATTACCTGAAAATTTTCAGCCTATTCCACCTAATCAAGTAACAGATGCAAATGCAGAAAAAGCATTGGGTGTCCTCAATGAGGCTTTAGAAGAAATTGGCTATGGTTTTGATTTATGGAGAGGCATTCCTCCCAAAGTGATGTATCAATATTTATGGGATAGCTTAGAAGAAGTCTTTGAATTAGATGAGGAAGGTGGTTGGGTATTGGATGGTTGTAATGGCTATTGCCCCGATTGTTTTCAGCGACCTTGGTGCGAAACGGGTACGACTAGTCATTGGCCAGAAGATGAGAAAGCAGGTAAAATGAATCTACCAGACATATTAAGCCCTTACGTTTCTGCTAGTCCCAATTCTTTAGATATTCTTAGAAGGTATAAAGAAGAAGATTTTGAGGATATGGGTGACCGTGACCAAGATTCGGGGTATGTACCTGACCCACTTAATCGAGGTTTGTATGAACGGCAAAATTATAATTGGGAAGATGAGGGGGATTTGCCTTTTTAGGTTTATCCGTGGAGAAATCTAGGTAGAATTAAGACATTTTTCCAAGTATAAAATAGATATCTGGAAAAATGTGATAAAAAAGAGGACATTTTTACAGCTATCAGTAGTCTGAATGATTTGTTTTTATGATTTTGTACTTATATTATCGGCAATTAAGTTTAATTCAGATTGCCAATTAAGTCCAGCTGATATTGTTTTGATTTTTATTTTTTCAAAATTGCCGCTACTTTCTGACCTACTTTGACTAAATTTTTCCTTTGAATAATCACCTGCTTAATCCAATAAATCTTCCACAAAAGTCTTATCAAATTTCATCTCCTCCGCCACTTGTAGGATATACTTTTTCTCCAAACCATCTACTGAACCACTACGTTTAGCCATAATCGCCATTTCCATAATTAGCGCTTCATCTTCCTCATATTCTTTTAGTAAATCATAATCTAATTGGAAATTAGACCCTGTTCGTAGGGACTCTTCTAATAAATGATTCTTTTGTGATTTTGGAAGCTCTGCATTTTGGATAATCGGTCCAATAAAAGCAATTTGCGCTTCATTAATTTCATTATTGCATTCAATTAAATTGGCTAGCCCTTTGATTTTCTGTACTTGTAAGGCGGCGGTAATTGCTGGTGTTTCTTCTGGTTTATAATGTTCAATATAAAGTGCGTTTTTATCAAAAAAGGATTTAGAAGTAGTGGCAATTTTATTGGTCGTCGATTTTGCCCATATGCCCATAATTATTGGTCCGCCTACAGGAATAAACTGAGCAATAGATTTTTTCATGGTTCTTTCAATAATGCCTTTACCTAAGGTCTGTACTTTTCCTTGTAAGACGGCTACGGGAGAATCTAGTAAATCCTGTGCACTATCTTGTAGGGTCATTAATTTGGTGTTTCCTCCAAAAGCTGCAATGGGAATATCTAATAATAAGTCCTTGTTTAAAAAATCCTCTTTGTCATTGGCGCAGCTCAAATCGTATATCATGCCAAATTGATTCTTAAAATTTAACAATAATTCAGGAACTGCTCCTAAAATCCCTAATGGGCCTGGCACAATAGAAGAAGCAGCTGCTAATAGCATATTTTGCTCGGCATAACCATTTACTATTTTTTCAATATCGGCAGTACTATATTGACTATTACCTTTGTCTGCCATACAAGCTTGAAAAGCACTTTCCATTGAACTGAACAAACCATCATTTAATTGATGCTGCAAAGCAGATAAATCTATTAAATCCTTTTTAGGACTTACAAAACGGGTGAGGTCTTTAATTTTTGAGAAGAACATAGAACATCATTTTTTTTTTAAAAAATAACTTTCTTGTAGGTATGTTTTCTTTTTAGACTATGCAAAGTGAATAAAGACACAGTTAGCCAATGTCTTAAGTTACTTTAAATTTCCCACTTGCTCCAATTAAATTCAATATCAAACCAAAAACATTAATCCCTGGACCAATAATCATTGCTGCGGTACAACAATATAATTCTGGCGATTCTTGCATTAGCCCAATATGCTTCACCACACCACCATAGCCCATCAAGACAACTGCTGCTACCATTAAAACTCTATAAAGAGTTACCTTTTTGAGAAAGCCTGGAATTAAGAAAGTCGCATAAAGCGTCATAAATATGGCGGCGGGAATTGGTGCATTCGGTGTCCATTGTTGGTGTCCGTTGGAAACGCTATAAAGGCTTCCTGCATTGAAGAGCATGCCTAGGGCATAATAGCCTAATTGGAGGCGGAGTAAGTTTTTTAGTGTCATTTTGTTTTGTTATAAGATGTAGTTGGTAATTTCCCTAAATAAATCAACTAAGTGATGCCGACCTGAAGGTCAGGGACGGGAAAGCCTGAAGACCTTTACTACCAGTTTTATATGGCTAAAGTAATTAAAAATTAACCATCGTCTTAACTTAACGACGAAATCCCTCAACTCAACGATAAAAATTGGGTAGCTCCTTCAATTGATAGATATTTGAATCATCAATTAATCAATCCATCAAAATACCCAAATCATGAGAAAGACCACTTTGTTTTTTACCACTTTTGTTTTCTTTTTAGTATCTAGCTGTATTCCCTCTTTGCATTCGATTGTAAATGATGAAAATCGGATGACAGATGACCGTCTGATAGGGGATTGGAAGATGGAGGAAGATATATTTGATGATGCAACAATAAATTTTGAATTCTCTGTTGAATCAGTTGATGAAGAAGATAGACAAGAAGGTATTAAAATGATGAAAGAATTAGAAAAAGAAATGAAACAGATGAAATTTGGTAGTAAAAAAAAATATTCTAGTTGGAAATTTGAAAGAGCAGCGATTATTACTGCCAAAGAAGATACAACTAAATCAACTGTTAATAAGAAAGTTACAACAGATGCAACAGCAACATTTCATGGTGGAGCACCTTCAATGGTGCCCGAAAATTGGACAATTATAGAAAAAAAGGAGTTGCCATTTTATGTGTTAACTTATAAAAAATCAGATGATACTAAACAATATATGAAAGCAGAATTGACAAAAATAAAAGGAGAATTATATATAGATTTCTATCCTTATAGAGAACCAGATGAAAGTAGATTTGGTATTAATTCTATCAATGCACACACTTTTGCTAAAGTAGAAATCAAAGAAGGAAAGTTATTGCTCCATTCTTTTAATTTAACAGAGATTGAAGGGTTATTAAAAACCAAAAAGATTAGATTAAAACATGAAACTATAACCAATGCAACTATAGAAGACGGTAAAATTATCTATGATGATTATATGGTATTAACTGCTTCCACCGAAGAATTGCGAGCTTTTATTGCCAAATATAGTGATAACGAAGATTTATTCGATGAAGCAGAAGAATTAACCGCTAATAATGAAAAAAATCCTTAACCATACCTTCTTTCAACAACTCCTCTTTTGGAGTCTTTCTTTCTTTATCCTACATCGCCTTTTCACTAGAGAAGGCGATAATGGCTTAACGGATATTTATTTCACGATTCTATTTCATTTGCCTTTATTATTAATAGTCTATGGCAATTATTACTTAGTCCGTCAATTTTTTATAAAAACGAGAAAACTTGGTTTTTATTTATTGGGAATCATCTTTTTAATAGGACTTGCGGTAAGTTTTCATTATCTAACTTTTAATATTTTAGCAGATTGGATTTTCCCAGGTTATTATTTTGTGTCTTTTTATGAAATTAGGGTAATAGCAGAATTTGTCATGAGTTATGCGATTATTTCTACTTTACTTTTTTTATCTAAAAATTGGTTTGCATTAAAAGAAAAGCAATTAGCTTTAGAAAAGGAAAACCACCAGGTCAAATTAGCTTCCTTAAAAGCACAGATAAATCCACATTTTTTATTCAATAGTTTGAATAATATTTATGGCATTACGGCTAAGGAGAATAAAGCAAGTCGGGCTTATATCTTAAAATTATCGGCTGCTTTTCGATATATGATTTATGATACTTCGGAGGAATTAGTGCCGTTAGAAAAGGAGATTATTTATATAGAAAATTATATGGCTTTAGAGAAATTGAGAATGGATGAAAACGCAGCCGTTTCCTTTCAAAGTGATGGCGACTTTTCGGGGTATTTAATTGCGCCGCTTATTTTATTGCCCTTAGTTGAAAATTGTTTTAAGCATTGTGATAAAAATGAACCAAAAATTGACGTTCAAATTAGCTTTAAGAAATCTGTATTAACTATTCAAACGAATAATAATCAAGTAAAAGAAGCAAGCGAAATAGCAGGCGGATTAGGTATTCAAAATTTGAAAAATAGATTAGAATTGATTTATCCCAAGAAGTATCAATTTAATCAAAAAATAGTCGAAGGGTTTTATAAAAGTAGTTTAGAAATTCGACTTGATTAGTAGGTCGTATAAGTTAACCAAGTACAACTGATATGCTAAATCTAACAGATCTAGTAAATCGGATTTCTGCGGTCAATCTGATTCAGCAATAACCTAATTTACAATTCAAAACCAACAAAAATGACCTATAAATGCCTAATTGTCGATGATGAACCGATTGCCCGAAAAATTTTGGCAGAATACTTAGCAGAATTAAGTGATATAGTAATTATTGGGCAATTAAAAAATGCCATTGAAGCAATTAATTTTTTAGCTAATCAGGAGGTCGATATATTATTCTTGGACATCAACATGCCCAAATTATCAGGTGTACAGTTTTTAAAAAATATCAAAAATCCACCTTTGGTTATTTTTACAACGGCTTATTCCGAATATGCGGTAGCCGCATTTGAATTAGAAGCTTTTGATTACTTGGTCAAGCCGATTGCTTTTGACCGTTTTTTAAAAGCAGTTAATAATGCTAAAAAAAGATTGAGCGAAAAAAATACTGGTCGAGAACAATCGAAATTATTCACTATCAAAGAAAACAAACGAATTTATAAAGTGAATTTCGAAGAGGTATTCTTGCTTCAAGCTTACGGGGATTATGTACGAATTTACACGAAAGAAAAAAAGTATGTGACTAAAAATAAATTGAATCTAGTCAAATCAACACTACCCAATTATTTTATGCAAGTACATCGTTCTTATATTATCAACTTGAATCACTTAAAATACGTAGAGGGAAACATGGTGCAAGTAGAGACAGAAAGTGTGCCTGTTTCCCTTAGTTTTAAAGAGGAATTAATGAAACGCCTTTAATTTCTGTATAAATAGTCCACTAAAAAATAAGTTAAGATCTAAGCTAATCTTGCTCTAATGTTAATTTAACATTAACTTTGAGTAAATTAAAAGTGAAGCAAGATGAAGAGACTTATTATATTATGCTTATTTATATCGCAAATCGCAACAGCTCAGAACTTTGTATCTTTCCTAGATATAGCTACTTCCTGGGGTAAAACCACAGAAATAAACCTTGTTCCTGCCAGTACCACTATATCTTTTACAATGCTAGAAGGAATGATGGTCGTTGAAGCAACGGTCAATCAACAAAAAGGTAATTTTATTATTGACACAGGCGCTCCTACCCTAGTATTAAATCAACAACCTACGGTTAATACCCAATTAACGGGTAGAGGAATCAGTGAAGGATTGATAGCGGATGAAGTGGTTGTACAAGAATTCCACTGGTCAGGTATTCGCAAAAAAAATGTAGCTGCCTTTAAAGTAGATATTAGTCATTTAGAAAAAATTTCTGGTCAAAATCTAGCTGGAATTATTGGCTATGATATTTTAAAAGAAGTCGAATTATTAGTAGATTATCATACACAGACTGTACAATTAAGCCCAGTTAAGGCGCCTAAAACAAAAGAACCTTTAGCAATCATCCCTTTTACAATGCAAGCACATTTACCAGTTATCAAAGTAAAAATTGGTAAAAAGAAATTTCGACTGGCTTTAGATACTGCATCAGAAAGTAATATTCTCGATAAAAAGATACTCCGCAAACTTGATAAAACGCTCCTTTCTAACCATAAAATTGGAGAAATCCAAGGCGTTGACCAACAAATCAAAGAAGTGCAAGTAGCAACCATTCACCAAACAGCTATTAGAGAACTATCTTTTGATAATATGGCTTATCTATTTACAGACTTAAGTCATTTGAAATCGGATAGTGGTTTGTATATTGATGGGCTGCTAGGTTATCCATTTTTCAAACAAGGTAAGTTGTCTATCAATTATCAAGAAAAGAAGATTTATGTTTGGGAAATGGATTAGGAAAAATTGGAAATGAATTGAATGCTAGTTGACACTTGAGGAGGTCTTTATTTTTCTTAAATCTTAAGCTATGCTTCCTACTATCTTTTAACAATATGACGATCCCGGTTGAAAATAAGGGACAAGTTGTGGTAATCAAAAATTATCAACTTCAATAGAAATACAAGTTATTCTCCGTATAGCCCTTGTTTATCCAAAAATTTCAGCACTTTCTTTTTAATAGCATCTCTTTCCTCTTCTAAGGATAAGTCTTTTTTTATTTTAATGGATTGGCGCTTTATTTTTTTGTTTTTAATAGCAAAATCATCAGATACATCTCCTATTAGTAAAAGATAATCCGCTTCCATTTTAGCAGCATCTGCTAAAGAAATTAATTTCTCTTTAGAAGGAATCATATCTTCCTCCAATATTTTAGCTACCTTTTTATTTACTGCTAATTTATTCAACGCAGTCGTCTTAATTTTCAATTTCTGCGCTGAGTAAAACCGTAAATATCCTTCCGCAAATAGGCTATAATGACCTACTTCTCCTATCACTAAAACTTTAATTTTTTCATCCATTTTGGCAACAGTCGTTTCCGCTTTTTGAAAAATATTTTTTGCTTGATTTAATTGAATGCTCAAATTAGAATAATCCTTGGACAAATTACTCATTTTAAAAATTTCGTACTACAAGTTAACGAATAATAAACCTTTAGTTTACATTAATTTAACACAAAAGTATTGAATATAAAACTAGTATACTAGTCTTTCCATATTAAACTTTATGAGCGACTCGATTTATCAATTTCTAGCAATTAAGTCGCAGCATACATTCATAAATAATATATCAAATTGACAACCAATGCTCACAGAAAGGAAAGGATAATCAGAAAATTATACGCACTACGTACGAGTGTGGCTTTAATCTGATTTATAAAAAGTGCTAAAAACAGTTTTCTCAAAATCTTAGTTATTGTAAAATGGCCAATCAAGGTTATTTTTTGGAATAAAAATATATTTTTAAAATAATTAAATAAAAAAAGATATATTTATTGTTTTTTTTTTATTGACAAAACACACAAAAAAAATAATTATAACTAACTGTTCATCAATCACTTAAAATCATATCACAAAAAATAAACATTATTTAAATATTGAAAAATAAAGTAATTTGTAATTTTTTAAACCTTTAATCGTCCATATCTTTGTAGTGTAATTAATCGGAAAACGTTTCGATGTTTACAATCCCACAAAAAAGAACAACAGTGATAATTCCATGAACAAATAGTAGGGACTTGAACAATCCCATAACAAATTATCCCAAAAGAAAGCCGAGATTTAAATCCCACATTAAAATCAACGTTTTCTACTAATAACAACATCGGAGGTTGGCGAATTCATGAACATTTATCCCAACACAACAACCGCCTCCGACCATGAACATATCTTGACATTATTTTTAAGACGCAAACAACAGTCCATAATCCCATGAATGAAGAGACCGAGTCAAATCACGACTCGGTCTCTTCAAAAAAGCTTGAACATTTGACATTCCAGAACAATAAGAACAAAATATCCTAACAAGAACACATTATTTTTTAGAACAAACACCGTTTTTTATAATCCTATGAATGAAATGCCCGATCAAGTGTCGGGCTTCTTTAAGAACTAATCAAGGCCTGATTATATATCAAAACACTCCTTTCTATTTACAATTAGCACAACAAACAAACACATTATTTTTTGAACAAACACACATCCCATGAACCGGTCATTCGCACCGGTTTTCTTTTTACAAAAAAATACCTTCCTTTCCTTTTAATAAAAATACCCAGAGGCCCTCAGGTCTAATAAAAAATAAAATGTTGGAAGCCATTTAGCATTAAGCACAGAAAAAGAAAAATTACTATTTTCTAGTTTTTAAAACTTTTATATCTTGCCCAAGTAAAAGCATATTATTCAACACGAATTCACTATGGACAAATATTTAGAACAACTGTTAGCAGATATAAAATATGCCACAGAAAACGTAGCTTGGCCTTATGCGAGTAGCGAAAAAGAAGCCGTTTCTTTAGCAGATTGGATATCTGACGAAGAGGAAGAAAAAACAGCACCTCGTATCCAATTAGAGGTTTGGACAGGGATTCAACAATCCCAATTCCCACCAGAAAATTTATTATCAGACAAACAAATTGACCTACTTTATAAGGCCTTAGAAGAAATGTTAAGGGCTTATAATTATTATGCTACCTTTATTTTCACCTTGCCTACCCGCATTCGATATGAAGTAGTTCGTACCAATTTTAGTCAAGAAGCGATTCAAAAGCAATGGCATACAGGCTTCTTTGAATTATGCAAAACCAATCAATCAAATCCAGATTGCCTAATGGGTGAGGAGTGTCATTGTGCTTATTTTGAAGAATTATCTGCTAATTTTATTCAAGAAGATTTAAGCCCAGCAGAAGAACGCCAACGAGAACTAGAAATTGAACTCCAACACATCAAACGAAAATATGGCGCCGACTACATGAAGTATTATCCCTATCATCTCGACCCTAAATATGATGATGAACATGGGAATCCTCATGATTATGGTTTTGGAGATGTAGACGATGAAAAGGACGAAGATAATTGGTGGAAGCAATAATAATGTCGATGAATTATTAATTAATTTAGTCGTAATTCGTAAGCATCAGTAACATCAATTAGTACACTGCCCTATTATTTTCCTATAATGCAATACATCAAAACAATAAAACTAATGCAACTATGCTGCATTTAGAAAACAATTTGTATTTTTGCAACGTTATTGCAACTAGTATATTCATCTATTGATGCATCAATTTTACTGACATGAGATTTTTAAGGCTATTAATTATTAGTTTAAGCATTTTGGGTTTCTTCAGTTGTGGTAAAGAAGATCGGCCAATTATTGATTTGGGAAACGAAATATTTACTAGTTTTCAAATGACTTTTAATCCTCTTGGAGGTGGTAATGTTGTCATTTATGGTTCTGAAGATTTAGGCGATATAGGTGTTCCTATGGCTGCAGCTTCTGGGACTTTGATGGTAAATACAACTTATGATGCACGATTAGTCTTATTTAATAGGAAGGTAACCCCCAATAAAAATTTAACTAGCAGCGTACAAGATGAAGGCACTAACTACCAAGTATATGCAATGGTAAACCCCGATAATGTGTTTCAATCTATTACTTATAACGATATGGATAGCAATGGAAATCCACTTGGTTTTAATATGACTTTTACAACAAGTGAACGATTTACTACTGGTAATTTGCGGTTTACCTTAAAAAGAGGTGTTGATAAATCTGTTCCTTATATATTAGGAAAGGCGATTCCGAGTCAAGTAGGTGGCGAAGAATTGATTGATGTGGTGTTTGATGTCAAAGTACAATAAACAACAATTTTCAAACCCTTTATCCCATATCTTAAGTTCTATAATAAACAGGAATTATTCATGAAAATTCAATATACATTTCTTTTTCTCTTATCTTTATTGATTGCTTGTACTCCCAAAATAAAGGATGCAGGAGTTGATTATTTTGCCCAAGCAGAGGCATTAAAAGTAAGCACAGATAGCATTCAGTTGACTATTAAAGACGCGTTGCAAAATCTTAGGGAAGAAAGAAATAGTATCATGGTACAAGGCAGAGCTTTAACAGAAAAAGAATTGGCCTTTATTGATGGTGTGAATGTAATTATAGCCGATTATGGCAAATTTCAAGCCTATCAAGATGATATTGCTAAATCAGAGGATGCTTATGAACCGAATGGGAAAGAATTACTCTACTTGAACAAACAGGCAAACCAATTAATAAAGCAAATACAAAAGAAGATAGCAAAACTAAAGAAATGAGCAAATTCATCAATAATAATATAGATTTTTGGGGCTTTTTGGCTTCTTTTTTATGTGCGTTGCATTGCGCAGCAGTTCCCCTCATTTTATTATTTGGTTCACTAGGTAGCTTTGCTTGGTTAGCCAATCATACGGTAGAATTAGTATTTATTACGGTTAGTATCATCTTAGCTTATTGGTCCTTATGGACAAGTTATAGTAAGCATCACAAACAAAGGAAGGCGGTCAACATAGTATTAAGTGGTTTTGCCTTTTTATTAGTGAGTCGTTTAGTACCTCATCATATTGGAGATATTTTAGTGGTTATTGGTGGTTTAATTGTGGCTTATGCGCACTACGTTAATTGGCGATTATTGCAAGCTTGTAAGCATTGTGCGCATCATCACGAAAAGAAAGTAGAAAAAAAAATGATTCCCTCTAAACCATTAGCTCAGTTAGAGGAAGTTTATTGATTGCATATTATATTAACCTGTAACATTACTGTTACTAGTTAATTTAATGATAATTTCCTGTAAAATTATCAAGTAACAGGAAATAGAAGTATTACTATTATTTCAATCGCAATTTCTCCTTCTGCTGCACGAATTCTTCTTCCGTCAAATATCCTTTCTCTCTTAATTCACTCAATTTTTGCAATTTTTCTAAAAAATCTGGTGGCGGCGCATCCATATCTACTACCTTAGGAGGCATTTCTTTTTTGATAGGCTTTTTAATTTTTCTAGATTGTCCTTCTGCCTCAATGCGATAATTACTAGCTGCAAAAGCCTTAAATTCAGGCTGCATTCTTATAAAAGCTAAATCATCGGTCGCATTAATTTGACGAGGCGGAATCCCAAAAGCTATAGCCGCATCTAGATGAATCAAAGCATTCTTTGTGTCTTCAGCCATGGAATAACAGCGAGCCAAATAAAAATGCACAGGTGCATCATCATATTTCAATTCGTTCGCTTTAACAAATTCTTCAATGGCAGTAGCATAATCATATTCATTCAAATAATTTTCTCCTGCTCTCTTATGTCGAACAAATTGCGCTTTCAAATAGCTTTTTTGACTACTCAATTGTTCCTTCTGTACTTGTTCATTTTCTTCTTCACCACTATCATGATTCATTTCCCTCGAAGAAGCCACTGATGGGACATTTTTGTTATACTTCGCATCAAACTCTTCATCAGACATAGATTTGAAAAGTAACATATCTAAGAAACTAATGATAGGTGGTGCACATATAAATAAAGCTTCTCCTTCTGCGATCCCCATAATAAAGAAAAGCGGATAGAGAATACCCAGTAATTTTTGTCCTAGGTAAAACCGATGAACCCCAAATAAACCAAACGGGAAAGCTAATTTTGTGGCAGTCGCTTTACTTTTTGCTACAGTTGACAGATTAGCTTTCTTTTTATTAAATTTTCTACCTCGCCTCTTATTTGAGTCATCCTTTCGAGTAGAAGTGCTTTCTAATCTTCTGGTCGGCACGGTAATCCCTGGGTTAGAAATAGCATAAATAGCCGTATTGTCCTTAATATTCTTTAACCCAAAATCACCTACTGAGGTCGCTCGAATAGTTGGATGGTTTTTAATATCATCGTATACTTTTCCTGTCACAAAAATACCTCCAGGCACACATAAAGACTCTACCCGTGAAGCTATATTTACTCCATCTCCAAAAACATCTTCATCGCTAAAAGTAATATCTCCCGTATGAATGCCTATTCGTAACGGAACTTTGGGGTCTTGCTTTAGTTCTCGCTGAATATCAACCGCACATTCCACAGCAGCAGCAGTACTATAAAAAATACTCAAAGTCCCATCTCCGTAATATTGTAGGATTTCACCATCGTATTGCTCTGTCAGCCGAGTAAATACCTCTCGATGACGGTTTCTGAGGCGGCTAGTAATTACCTCATCCTTCTGCATCATGGCAGAATATCCTACAATGTCCGTAAACATAATAGCAGCTAAGCGACGTTGGCGTTTACTCATTAACCGAGCTTTAGTAAATTTAATTGGTTCACAAATGTGAAGATGCTAAATTAAAAAACAAAATGCAAATAGAAGAAAGTTATTGGAAGTTATTATGAGAAATAATCGACTAACGACCAAATAAGCTTCAAATGCAACTTTAACCTCAACTTCAAATTTAAACCTCCTTCAGCAAGAATTTTGTCATTCTCATTAAAATTACTATTGCCATTAAAAATTATCAAACCTCCTTCGAAGGGGTTCTACCTATGGGATTGAAGTTGAAGTTGAGATTGAAATTAACCTTTAATAACGTCTTCCCGCCTACTTCTCCAAATATTTTTCTTCTTTTTTTAACAAAAAAGCTATTTAGTTTGGTCAATAACCTATCATTAGAAGATTAATTTTCATATATTTGAGTAAGGCAGATAAATTTTGTTTTATTGCTATTTGTTTATTAATTCGGATTAGACAAAATTAATTAATAAACAACTGATTTTCAGTAAACTATATTTTCTAAAATTATTTACTAAATCATTCGCTTTTAAAACTATAATAGCATAAAGGTGTCATTCGTCTTATTGAATACCTTTGAACTAATCAGGCAGTTGATTTTCATTTTTGGTCCTAACCATCGTTGACAACCTTAAACATTTTACTAATTTTACTTGTATTAACGATATGAAAAAGCTTTTCCTCTTTCTCGCAATTGGTTGTTTTGGTTATATAAGTTTGCTAGCACAAACCATACAACCTAGAAATCGGACATTTTCCAATCAAGGAATTGTCTATAATAAAGAATTGTCCTTTGATTTCCGAATTAATACGTTCAGAGGTTTTTCCTTTGCTGTCAATGTAGGTAAAATTATTTCTTATGATAAAACACGTTTTTATCATTTTGAATTTGGCAACCTTAGACATCCAAAAGAATTTAAGCAGAACGACCAATTTTCTCGACGATTTGGTGGACAGCGTTCTTTCTTTTTTGGTAAACAAAATTCTATGTTTGCTTTGAGAGGTGGTTGGGGAACGAAAAAATATTTTTCTGAAAAAGCTAGCACTAGAGGTGTCGCCATAGGTATTAGTTATGAAATCGGTCCATCTATTGGGATTTTAAAGCCTTATTATTTAGAAATTAATCGGTTCGATGCCTCCTCCGTAGAAGAGAAATATAGCACCGATAATCAAGATAGGTTTTTAGATGTAACTCGAGTTCAAGGCGCAGCTCCTTTTAGCAAAGGTATTACAGAATTGGCTTTTTTACCTGGCGCACAGGCTAAATTTAGTTTTCATTTTGATTGGGGTGCATTCGACGAATATGTAAAAGCGATGGATATTGGCATTATGGGTGATTTCTATTTGAAGAAAGCGGATATTTTAGTTGATAATGGTCTAGAAGGTGTTAAAAATCGACAGTTTTTTATAAATCTATTCGTAAGTTTGCAGCTAGGTAAACGAAGTTAAGCTAATGATGAGTTATAAGTGATGAGTGATGAATAGAGTTTTAGTTAATGTTGAGATTTTGACATCACTTTAATCAACTCTTTAATTATTAAAATTGTTATTTAAAAATATATGGGGTTTACCAACTTTGCGTTCGGTAAACCCTTTTCTTTAGTAAAAAGTTGTTGAGAGTCATTCTTGCCACAACTGGCAACTCACAACTCGCAACTCGCAACTGTAAAATATGATAGAATTACCAATAATTAGTAAACCACCAAAAGAACCTAGAAAGCGCAAGCCCAGCTGGTTAAGGGTAAAATTACCGATTGGTGAAGAGTTTAAGAAGGTGCGTAATTTGGTGGATAAATATAAATTAAACACCATTTGCCAAAGTGGAAATTGCCCTAATATGGGCGAATGTTGGGGCGCAGGTACCGCTACCTTTATGATTTTGGGCAATACTTGTACTCGGTCTTGTTCTTTCTGTGCCGTAAAGACAGGGCGACCACCAGAATATGATGAAGATGAACCAAGGCGGGTAGCCGAAGCGATTAAATTAATGGAAGTAAAGCACGCTGTTATTACTTCTGTTAATCGAGATGAGTTAAAAGATAGAGGCGCAGAAGTTTGGTATCAGACTGTCCGATTAACGAAAGAAATGTCCCCAACGACCACTATCGAAACCCTAATTCCTGATACTAAAGCCAATTGGGCAGCCTTGGAAAGAATGAGTAGTGGCGGACAAGAAATAGTATCGCATAATATGGAAACGGTAGAGCGATTGTACCGAAAGGTACGCCCTCAAGCAAAATACCATCGAAGTTTAGAACAAATCCAACGAACTAAGGATTTTGGAAAACGAACCAAGTCAGGTATTATGGTCGGTTTAGGAGAAACAGATGAAGAAGTTTACAAAACTATGGATGATTTAGTCGCACATGGTTGTGATGTCATCACGATTGGACAATATTTGCAGCCTACTAAAATGCACTTAGCTGTAGACGCTTTTATTACCCCTGAGAAATTTGCAGAATACAAAGTAGTTGGTTTAGAGAAAGGATTCGATTTTGTGGAAAGTGGCCCATTGGTGCGGTCTTCTTATCATGCGGAACGACATCTTTAATAATTTTCAATTTTCAATTTTCAATTTATAATTTTCAAAAGCATTTTCTGGTTTTTTGACAACAGGATTCGCTTTGAAGTTTATAATTGAAAATTGAAAATTGTTATTGAAAATTGAAAATTGAAACCTAGGTTATCTCCTTCATATAAAATAACGCTCCTCTTCTTAATCTTTCTTATCAATAGCTGCCAGCCGAATAAGGTCAAAATCACTCCAGCATTTTATCATTGGCAAACTAATTTATCACTTTCTAAAATAGAGCAAAAATACCTTTCCAATTTAGCCATCCAAAAAATCTATCCTAAATTTTTTGATGTAGATTGGGATTTTAATCAACAAGCCGCTGTTGCTTTAGCAACGCTCTCTCTTTCCTCAGATTTACCAAAGGAAGTAGCAATCATACCGACCGTATTTATTACCAATCGAACCTTAGTTCATATTTCGAATGACCAACTGCCTGATTTAGCCAACAAAGTAGTGCAAAAATTAAAAGGTCAAATGGGATTATTTTCTACTCTTACTATTAACGAAATTCAATTTGATTGTGATTGGACACAAAGTACTAGAATCAAGTATTTTGAATTATTGACCTTATTAAATCAATTTTTTGAGCCTCAAGGAATTACTTTATCAGCGACCATTCGTTTACATCAAATAAAATATGCGCAAAAAACAGGTGTACCACCTGTAGCAAGAGGCATGTTGATGTATTATAATATGGGAACGGTACAAAAAGAAACGACCGGAAATTCTATTTTGGATAATGAAATTGGTGCAAAATACCTCGATAAATTAGCCCCTTATCCTTTACCTCTAGATGTTGCCTTACCTTTATTCCAATGGGGCGTATTATTTAGAAATAATAAAATGATAAAGTTATTGAATCAGTTAACGGCAAATGAAATGAGTGATGTACAGCGGTTTGCTAAAATCAATAAAAATCATTGGGAAGTAATAAAAAGTACGTACCTTAATGGAGTATATTTGTATAAAAATGATAAAATTCGATTGGAAAAAGTGGATAGGGCGACTTTAACAGCAGCAGCAGATTTATTGCAGCAACAGTTAAAAAGAGATAATCGAAGTATTGTTTTTTATCATTTAGATTCGACGGTCATTCAGCAATTTAAAATAACTGAGTTGAAAGAAATAATTAAAAAATTTGAAAGAACTACCAAATAATTTTAAGAAAATAATGTCTATTGGTATAAGCCTAGGTTGTTTTATATTATTCCTATGCCTACCTACCAAAATATCCAAAGGTTGCGGCCCTTATGTTGATCGGGAATTCTATGGATATTCTTTTTTAAATCCCTATATTATTGACATTGATGCCCCAAAATCGCCCTATTTTGCAGGTTTTGAAAAACTATACAAACAGCTAAAACCAACCGAAGATATTCAACAAAAAGACAACTTAACAGAATGGAGTGAACGATTTTGTAATATTCCTAAATTATTAGATATCAACTTTATCGTTTACAAAGCATCGCTGACACAAATGCGACGCTTAAAAACATTAATGCGGCGCAAAAACAGCCAATTGACTGGGCAATTAGCGGGCAATACCTTCGCTCGTCATTTACATCAAAATAAATGTGAAGAAGCAGTCGATTATCTAATTTTTGCCAAACGATGTGAGCCACATGTCACTGCTCGTAGTAGTTGGAATCCAGTTCAAAGAGATACCGTGGCGATGCAATTTTTAATAAAGGATGGGGTAAAAGAATTCAAAAAAACAAAGTCTCATTATTTTAAATTGCGCTATGCATATCAACTGATTCGTTTAGCACATTATAAAAAAGATTATGTGCAAACTTTGGCGTTATACGAAGATTTATTACCAAAAACAGATAATAATCCAAGTTTGATAGAAGATTGGATTGAGGGGCATAAAGCAGGTGCATTAATGGGCTTAGGTCGAAATGTGGAAGCCGCTTATATATACAGTAAAATTTTTCACAATACACCAAGTAAAAGAGCAACCGCATATCAAAGTTTTACGATAAAAACCGATGCTGAATGGGAAGCTTGTCTTCGCTTATGTCAAAGTGATGAAGAACGAGCCACACTTTATGCGCTAAGAGCAAATGACCCTAATAGTTTGGCGGTAGAAGACATGGAAGCCATCTATCACATTAATCCTAAAAATGAACATTTAGCCTTATTATTAGTTCGAGAAATCCAAAAATTAGAAAAGGATTTATTAGGCGGAGATTTTAATAAAAAGAAAGAAAGTAATTGGCGGTATCACAAAATTCCAAGAAAACAAGTAGGTAAAAACCTATTAGACTTACTCAAATTGGTCTTGTTAGTCGGCGAAGAGAAAAAGGTAGATAATCTAGCCTTATGGCAAATAGCAGAAGGCTATTTAGAATTATTAGGCGGAGATTATTATGCTGCAAAAAATACTTTAGGGCATCTTAGAGGCGCTATTAAGGACGAAATATTAGCGGAACAATTAGAAGCATTAATTATGGTCGCTAATATTGATGGTTTGGAAGAAGTGAACACCGAAATGGAAGATTTAATTGTGAGTTATGAACGAACAGAATTATTTACCAAATATCCAGATTTTGGAAAATTTGTCAAGGATAAATTAGCTTACTTATATCACGAACAAGGATTTGAAGGAAAAGCTTTTTTAGAAGAACACACCTTAAAAGAATTAAAATATAATCCTCAATTGGGATTAATAGAAGAATTAATTGCTCTTTGCAAAAAGGAAAAAAGAAGCAAATTAGAAGATGAAATGGTCTTAAAAAGTGATGGTGTCACGACTATTGAAAGTGATTTATGGGATTTAAAAGGCACTTATTTTTTAGGTCAAATGCAATTAGAAGCTGCATTGGAAGCTTATCGACAAATGGCTAGAAAAGATAGAGACAATTTTGGGCTATATAATCCATTCAGAGAAATCTTTGTAGACTGTGTCAATTGCCGTATTATTGACACTGCAGGGTATAATAAAACGGTCATTTTAGAACAAATCTTAGAGTTGGAATATAAAGCTAAAGCAGATATGGAAAAAGCCGCTATCTCTTACTACCAAATAGGAAATGCCTTGTATAATATGACCTATTTTGGGTATGAATGGGAAGTAGCAGACTATTTTAGAAGCGGGTCAAGTTGGTATGGTTTAAAATCTGGGGAAGCCGTATTTGCTAGTAATGGCGCACCTTTCGGAAATCATGAAACAGTAAATTGTTCCTTACCACTTTATTATTATGACAAAGCTTTCCGTTTGTCCAAAAATAATGAACTAGGTGCAAGAGCCGCATTTATGGCAGCAAAATGTCAACAAAATCAGTTTTTCACCAAACAAGGAAGTGATTATTCGATATCTGGCAATCAAATTCCTTATGTGACAGCAGAGTATCGACAATATTTTAATATACTGAAAGATTATTATGGGGAAACTGCTTTTTACGAAGAAGTTGTGGAAGAGTGTTTGTATTTTGAACGGTATGTAGCTAGGAATTAAAAAACCTTATAATAAATTACAGCATGAAGAAAGTTTATTGCAGCTTCAGCAATATTTAAACTGACTACTTATCCATTTTGTCAATTAAAAAACTACTACCTAACAGAAATGCTGCCCAAGCTTTTCATTCCTTCCAGAATTTCCATTTTTGACAATTTGCAGTCAGTATTAGATCTGCCTAAACCCAATTTGTTAGCCTCAAAAGAAGTTACTTTGGAAGTAAGTTAGATTTGATAAGCAGGCTTAGTGCTACTACTATTTTATATACCGCTTCGTCAGGTTACTTATTACTTAAACTTTATTTTAATTACCACATTAGGTATAAGTAGTTAAATTAAAACAATTTTATATATTGTTTTTAACTATAATCTGTTTTGTCAAAATAAAAATTTTTATATTGCGTTCTTAAAAGAAAATTAAGTCTATTGTTAGGCAGCTATTTCTATAAAAAAACTGTTTTACAAGAGATTTAATTTAAGAACTGCATTTAAAACTAAAAAAATATGACGCAAATTGACATTAAGCGAGAGGTCATCTCTGTGCTAAGTGATATGGGTATTGCTGAAAGAGCAATTACTGAAAAAGCCAATTTTAGTAAGGATTTAGGGCTAGATTCTCTGGATTTTACAGAAATGGTAATGGAATTTGAACTTAGATTTAACTTGAGTATTCCAACTATGGAGGCAGAAAAAATCTGTACCGTTAAACACGCAATAGACTATTTAAATAAAGCTATAAGCAAAAGGGCAGTTGCTCATTCTTAAACTTACCGTTTTTATACAAGATTAATCTATCGAATAAAGTTTGCCTAATTTAAGGGCTTTACAAAAAATAATCCACATAACAAGTAGGTGCTTAACATTCTATTTTAAGCATCAGCCATATCCAAAATTTTCAAGAAAGTACAAGGTTCTGGTCTAACTCTATAATTATCTGTTAAATCTGCAAAAAGTATTTTACCATTTTTATCCGTAATGATAATAGTCGGCATCACCGTGTCTGAGTCATACCCTAATGCCTGAAAGCCAAAAGGCAAACCATTTTTACTTAATATATTCAATCGCCGTGCTACTTGATTTCCTTTATCTACTAAGAAATGGAAACCTACTTGAAATTTTTTAGCCAAGGAAGCCGTATATTTATGCGGTTGTGGGCTGACCAAAACCATATTTACACCTCGCTTTTCTAATTCTTTATATTGCCCTGCAATTTCTTTGATTTGTGCCATACAAAGGGGACACCAATTTCCTCTATAGAACATATAAATACTAGGATTTCCTTTGAAGTTATTTGTCGAAACAGTATTGGCTTGCCCATCTTCTAGTTGAAAACCAGGCAATGTTTGGCCTACTTTTAAAATGTTATTTTCAGAACGATTATCAAACTTAGAATACCATACTAGGTAGATACCCCATAAACTGCTGGCTACAGTCGCCAAACTTATCCCCAAAAATGGACCTTGCTTGACACCAATAATACTTAGAAGCAGACCGATTCCAATAGTAAGGGTATAGGGTAATAAATTCGCTGAAGTTCGTGGTTTTTTATTAATAAATACTAGAATAAAAAACAACACAATAGGAAAGGATGCTAAAAAAGCGCCTGTATATTGCCAAGAAAAACCATACTCAAATAATTCCATTCCCGCAAAAGCAGCAATAGCCAAAGCGATAACAGGAAAAGTAGAGATAAAAATAGACTTGAGTAGATTCATTATATTTAGGTGTTTTTAGTTGGAGTATTCAACACCTAAAAGTAATCATTAAATGATAGTTGATTGATTGCAAATTAACTATTTTATATTTATATGTCTTTGCTTTTACTTTAATCGAATATGCGGGTTATTTCGATTTATTGAGATTCAGTAAATAAGAGCATAAAACAGTCAAAATTCAAGTAATTCTTTAGCGTTTAGATAAAATCGTATATAACTGGCAATTGGAATTACTTTACTAAGACAAATTCGACTCGTCTATTTAATGCTTGCTCTGCTTCCGTTTGATTCGCATTTACAGGTTTCTTTTCCCCTAAACCTTTAGCAGTTAATCTGTTTCCTTCAATACCCATTTTAATTAAAGCAAGGCGAACAGTTGCTGCTCTATTTGTAGACAATTGTTGATTGTATTCCGCAGCTCCTCGATTATCCGTATGACCTTCGATAATTAGTTGGATTTGTTCATTTTCTTGTAGCATTTTTGCCATCTCTTGAAGTATAGAAAAAGAGTTTGGTTTAAGGACTGCCTTATCATATTCAAAATGAATGTCTCTTGAAATGATTTTTCCATCAGTCATTAACGTCTCATAAAAATTAGTGCTTCCCTTGGCAATGGCAATATTTTCCATATCTATAGGCAATTTATCTTCATTGATAGCAAAACCAATCATAACTAACACAGTAATGCTAGCGACCATTAATAGAAATTTAGTCCGCTTTTTAGCCTGCCGCTGCCGCTCGGCTTTATTAAAAATGGTCAAAAAACTAGGGGTATTTAAGTCATTCGTTACTTTTTGTTGCTGGAATAACTGTTTGAACTGTCTTTCTGCTTGATTCATTATTATTAATTTAAGGCATGACAAATTTCCCCTCAATTGCAAAACCTGCTTTAATCAACCATTTTTTTAATTGCTGCTTCCCTCGTTTATAATGCGTTCGAGCAGTGCCCAATTGAATACCCATTACTTGGGCAGCTTCTTGAATCGTCAAATCTTGATAGAAAACTAAGTGTAAAATGCGGCTTTGTTTGGGAGATAATTGGTTTAAAGCTCGTTGAAAAATAACTTGCTGTTCTTCGTCATTAGTCGTTGATTGAGGTAAAATTTCTATTAAATTTAGGGTTGATTGACGCTGTTCTTTTTTATAATAATCAATAGCAGTGTATCGAATAATGGCAAAGAACCATGTTTTGAATTGCGCCTGCTCTTTAAATTTAGCTTTCCCTTCTAAAATTTTTAAATAACTCAATTGCAATACTTCTGCTGCTGCTGCTTGGTCTTTATAGCAACAATGTACTGCCCATGCAAAACTTTCTGTGTGCAATGCCTCCAAATTTGCTTTTAAATTCGCTGCAATCATTAAAATCTATTGTTTCTAGATTAAAATAAAACGCACAATTAATAAATAAGCAAATCTTAATCGCCTTATCCGTGGGAATTAAAAAACTTAGCTTCCCTCGGATAACTTCCATGGATGCCAACTTGTGCGTTTTATTTTTCTTATACCTCTTTGTCTCAAAATCAAGTTATTTATAGGACAGGCGAAGGTTTTTCTATGAAATCATTTTAACAAATCATACTGACTATAAATTCGCCCATTTACAATCGTCCATTCAACAGACCGAATATGCTTAATATCCGTTAATGGATTTTCTTTCACAATGACTAAGTCTGCTAATTTACCAACTTCAATCGTTCCCATATCTTCTTCCGTTCCCAATACCTTTGCATTATTAATAGTCGCAGTTTGTAGCACTTCAAAAGTTGATAGTCCTGCTGCTTGATAGGCTTCTAATTCCATCTGTAATCCGAATCCGTAAGGTAAAATAGGCCCATCCGTTCCCGCAGAAATTAATCCGCCTTTTGCTTGGACATCTTTAATCATTTTACAAGCATTCATAAATCTCTTTTCCCAGCCTGCTTTATCTTTTTTCACCTGTTCTATACCACTTTTAGCGTTTTGTAGATTAAAAGGCGTTTCCAATTTTTGTAGGCGTTCATCTTCTAAAACGATAGGATTTTTTTCTAGTAAATAATTATAACTCACATAAATACCAATCGTTGGAGTAAAGCTCATCCCCGATTTAGCAATTAAAGTACTGACATCTCCATAAGATGATAATGTAGCCGTCAACTTTGGCGAATAGCCTCTTCGGCTGGTGCCTGCAATATGTTCAATGCCATCAATCCCATAAGCCGTGGCGGGATATAATTCATGGGAGGTAACAGGCAAACCTAGTTCATGCGCCCTTTCAATCACTCGCTTTTGCACAGGATCAGGTAAGCGCACATACGTTTTAATCATATCATAATCTAGGGCGGTGGCTCTTTCTAGTTCTAATTCCAGTTGAGCTGGAGAAGTAAACGCATAACTTCCACCATAATAAATACGATTGCCATCAATGGGGCTACCCGTAAAAAATACTCTTGGGCCAATATAATTCCCTTCATCCGTTGCTTCTCTGCGATTAAGCGCATCATAAGGGTCAGTTGCAGGGTCACGAGTAGCCGTCACCCCCCAAGCCAACCATTTTTTACCCAAATTTTGTCCATCCCAAGAACCTTGATGGGAATGAATATCTATTAAACCAGGCATTATATAACTATCCGAAGCATCTATTTTTTTATCCGCTTTTCGATTGGCATCGTGCGCTTCGATTGCAATAATTCGGTTGCCTTCTATGATAATATCTTTATTGGTTTGCAGTTCATTTTTTACACCATTAAAAAGTCCTTTTACATGAATTACTGTTCGGCCTTCGGGAGATTTACGGGTCGTTTTTAGCCTAACTTCCATTTTTTCGGCAATGCCTGTTTGGATATTTATTTTTTTCAAACCATCCGTTGTCAAATACAAAATATGTTTGGAATCCCCTGACCAACTTGGCACATCCGCTAATTCATTAGTTAATCGAATAGGAATCCCTGTTGGTTGCCCTTTGGTATCAACTGGAATCTGCCACAACACCCCATCACTAATAGCTGCAAAATTTTTACCATCAGGTGACCAAACTGGTCCATCCTTCCCTCTTACCCCAAAAGACCAATTTTTTAAACCTTTCCAATTCCAGGTTTCCGTCCCGTCAGCAGTATAAAAAAGCAAGCGATTCACACCTTCTCGATACAATTTAGAATAAGGCTCTAAAGTAGTTGTCGCAATAATTTTCCCATCTGGCGACCAAGTAGGACTGCCAATACTGCTAGGAATGGCTTTACTAACGGTTCTAGTTTCACCCGTTGCCACATCCATCACACCTAAACGACCTAGTCTTGGGCCAAAACTTAAACTATAGGCAATGGATTGTCCATCAGGAGAAAACGCAATACCTGATGACGCAGCACTTAAATCGCCTATTTTTCTTGTTGTCTCCTCCCCTACTCCATGAGTATAAATTGCCCAAGTCCCGGCTTTATCAGATACATAAGCGATATACTTTCCATCAGGTGACCAAACAGGTGTTAGCTTGGCAGCAGCATCTTTAGTAACTTGTATTAATTGCCCATCTTCTTGTTGCATCCAAATATTATTTATCCCAATAAAAGTAAAATCTACCCCATTTGGTGCTAAATTTGGATGCGTTATTCCTTTTATTATTTCAGCTATTCCAGTATCAAAATTTCGTTTCTTTTTAGCATAAGTGGGTCTTTTTAATTTAAAAGTAGCCGAAAAAGGAATCGTTTTTTTAGCATTAAACTGGGCGCTTTCTCGAATAATTTGCCCGTCTGCGGTGTAGATAAATTCATTATTTGACAACCAACTAGTTCTAAAAGGAAAAACGTCAGATGTACCATTTTTTGTAAGCGTCATGGGTTCTGGCATATCCAACCAATATTGCATCAGGTTACTTTCGTCAAAATCATGCTGCACATAAGTAACAGAAGTGCCGTCAGGTCGCCACGATACACCTGTTAACTTCCCGTCTGCTTTACCAATTAGTACCGACTTATTTTTCAAAAAAGAATGATAATAAATACCTTTTCCATCTGGATTATCCGAAATAAACGCCAAACGATTGCCCCTATCATTCCAAGCAGGTGCATATTGATTGCCTGCCCATTTTGTCACTTGCGTTAATTTTTTGGTCGCTAAATCAATCGTCCAAATATCATACGTACCGCTTTTATCACTTGCAAAAGCTATTCTATTCCCATCTGGCGACCAATGCGGTTCTCGATAATCGTGTATCCCATTCGTTAATTGTTGTAAATTACTGCCGTCTTTATGGATGGTATAAATATGCCAATTGCCTTCCCAATACCCTTGAAATGTTAGCTGTGCTCCGTCTGGTGACCACGATGGTTGACGAGCGTCTCCAAATTCATCGGTGATGGGTTTCGCTTCGCCTCCTTTTATGGGCATTAACCAGAGTCTGCCTTGTAAATCTAAGGCTATCGTTTGTTTGTCAGGAGATACAGCTGCTGCCATATTCGTACCTTCGTTGACAGTTAGTTCTATTGTTTTGAAAGGAGGGCTTATTGTTTTTTCGTTTCTTGGAAGGTAGAAGGCTAGTAAGGTAATTAGGGTAATTATGGATAGGGCGGTTATGAATCTCATTTTGAATGTTAGATGATTTGGAAAGTGTAAATTTAATAAAAGTCTATTGATTTTTTTGACGAATTAGGAGGATGAGCTACGGATTTAGATAGTCCATCCTCCTAGCACGTAAAAAATCATCCACTAGTCACACCTAACTCTCATAAACCCAATGTCCTCCAACCATAGTCCGTTCAATAGGCGTCTCAATAATTCGGAAAGGGTCAATTGTGGTAATATCTGCACCTAAAACCACCAAATCTGCCAATTTACCAGTTTCCAAAGAACCTTTAATAGCCTCTTCATAAGAAGCATAAGCGCCGTGAATAGTGCCTATTTTTATCGCTTCTTCTATGGTGACTTTTTGACTAGTTCCCCAAGCAGTACCATTCATATCTGTTCTGGTTACACTAGATTGTAGCGCCATCATTGGTTCAAACGGACCAGGCGGGTAGTCAGAAGTTTGGGTGACTTTAATGCCTGCATCCAAAAAATTTCGGAGTGCAAACATATTTTCTAAGCGTTCTGCACCATAATGCTTCATTTTCTCTCCATGAAAATAAACATAGGTAGAAAAAGGATTAGGTATCGCATTTAAGGCTTTTATTCGACCCACCAAATCTTTATTAACAACCGTGCAATGCTCTAAGCGGAATCGAGGGTCTGGTCGGGGATATTCTTTTTGTAAACGTTCATACACCCGTAAGGCTATATCAATTCCTACGTCTCCATTTGCATGTATCCCTATTTGCCAATCTGCTTTATGGGCTTTGATGGCATGTTCATATAAGGCATCTTCATCCATGACGATTATTCCATAATCCTCTGCTTTACCGATATAAGGCTTTGATAAACGAGCCGTTCTTTCAGAAATAGAGCCGTCACAAGTTAATTTCATCCCACCAACTTTTACCCAATTATTCCCAAATCCAGTACGAATGCCCGCATCCAACATCTCGTCAATATGGTAATAACCAATCATGCTATAGACCCTTATTTTTAACTCATTGGCATGATAAGCATCTTGATAAGCCCTTAAATCTTTGGGACTTCCATAGGCATCCGTAACGGTTGTAACGCCCGTTTTAGTCATCATCTCAGAAATTAATTTAGCACCCGCTTGATAGTCTTTTGTATCAAAAGAAGAAGGTATCAAGCGGTCTAAGGCATTGGTAGCCGTCTCTTTTAACAAACCTGTTGGTTCACCCGTTGCGGGGTCTCTATCTATTTGCCCTCCCGCAGGATCTGGCGTTTCTTTAGTATAATTGACCAATGCCAATGCTTTCGAATTTACATAAGCAGTATGCCCACCACGATGCCCAATATAAACAGGATGGTTCCGCGCAACTTCATCTAAGTCATACCGATTAATAAAACGACCTTCTACTGTTTTGGTATCATCATATAAAAAACCAGATACCCATTCACCTTTCGGTGTTTTTGCTGCTCGTTCCTTGATGGCTTCTTGAATAGCAGTAATAGAGCGTAAATCACAATTGACATTTCGTAAGTGTCGCCTACCAGAAGAAGCGGGATGAGAATGGGCATCTATAAATCCAGGCGTAATCGTTTTACCGCCCATATTAATCTTTTTAGTAAATCCATTAGCATATTTTTTAATTTGCCGATTATTCCCAACAGCTAGGATTTTATCTCCTAAAATCGCAATAGCTTGTGCCTTTGGTTGCTTTGGATTGACCGTTATAATATTGGCATTATAAAGAATGGTATCTGCTGAAGTTTTCCAAAAAGGAATGGTCGCTAAGGGTGGTAAGTGCCTTACAAAATGTCTGCGGTTCATCGTTTTAGTTTTGATTAGGAATACAAATAGTTCTTAAAGGAAAGAAATTTCAAGAAGAATTAGGGAATTTTCTAACTTATAATTATGTTCCGACCAAATAATTCACCTTTTCAGTATCTAATAGCTTTCAATGGAATATCAATTTACTCATAAATCTACCGCCGAAGCACTCTATAATGCCTTCCAAGCGGAACCATTCTACTTAGCCATTACTAAAGCTAGAAATAATCAACAAGAAAGTGAAAAAGAGGCACTTACAAAATATTTCGATTTTAGCATTCAAGAAGCCAAAAAATATGGTAATTATTCGACCTTGGATAATCCATTAGTTGGGGCATCTCTTTGGCATCAACCCCGAACAGATGAAATTTACGAGCAACAAGCAAGGGAAAAGAAAGCCTTTTTAAAAAATCATTTTGGCGCAGAAAGTTTAGCGGTTTATAAGAAAATAGCGCATGGAATGGAGACGATGGAAGAGACCGTAATTGAAGACCATTATTGGTATTTATCTATTCTAGCAGTTGCAAAAGAATATCAAGGACAAGGTTTTGGTCGGCAATTATTAGCCCCTGTTTTAGCAGAAGCAGACCGATTAAATACACCTACTTTTTTAGAAACTTTTACGGAGGTAAATTTAATTTTTTATGAAAAATTGGGCTATGAAGTGGCGCTTGAATATGTAGAACCTGTTTTGAATAAGACTTGTTGGGTTTTGGTTCGGCAGCCTACTTGATTTGATTGGCTAAATTTCCAGAATTTAATAAACCTAACCCCTCCCTCGGTTTTAAATTTACTAAATCTTGGAGATTTTAGCAAATTACTTTGTAATAACAGAAAACCCATCAAACTGATATTCCTTTGCCCCATCCGTTTCCGTATATTTAGCTTTTCCCCTTTTTATTTGTTGAAAAGCAATCGCCATTTTTTTCAAATAATCACTACTCGCCCAAGGAATATTATGAGACGGTAAAATATGGTCTACATCGACTATCAATTTAGCTAAATAATTCGCACTTTCCACATATTGATCCACATCTGATTCGTCAAAATGGGCATATAAAGGGGCTGGATAAAAAGTATCTCCTGTAAATAATAAGCGATTCGCTCGGTCTAATAAACAAAGGGCATCAGGTGCATGACCTGGCGTATGTAAAATTTCTAACGTAATGCCACCTAAATCAATTTGGTCTTGATGCACAATCGTTTTAGTAATTTGGAAAGGTTTTAATTCATAAGTTTCATTAGCAAAACCAGCAGGTGTAGGTTTCCAAATCCAATCGCCTGTTATGAATTCTTTGGCAATTTCATGCGGTCTACCTTCTGCATTTTTCTTCGTAAAATCAGTTGCTACTCCATAAATATTGTCGAACTGGTAATTGCCGCCCACATGGTCATAATGCGTATGTGAATTCAAAACAATCAAAGGCAACTCCGTCAATTGATCAACGATTTGCTTGATATCGCCAATGCCAGTTCCTGTATCCCATAATAAGGCTTTATCCGTTCCAGTAATCAAATAAGAAATGACTTCTTCAAATTGACCAGGTTCATAAATAGCGATGATATTTGGGGTGATTTGATAGATTTCAAACCAGTTACTATTTGTTTGAATTTGTGGAAAGGCTTTCCATTCTGGACGAGGGAGTTTGTCCCACCAGTTTTCTTTGTTGGCGCCTCTGTTTTCTACTTTTTCGGTGGCATTTTTTTCTTGGGAAATATTGTTGGTACAACTAAAGGTGGCTGTTAAAATAAAGAGTAAGAACAGAATAGACTTTTGCATATTGTGTTATTTTAGCTCAAATTTACTGATTGTAACGTTTTGCGATGAAACTGTCCCAGCAGGACAATATGTCGGTAGAAAAGGATGTTTTCGCAAATTAAAAATGTGCCTTTAGGTACATTATGTATTGCATTCCGTACCTAAAGGCACGGTAAAATCAAGGTAAATCTCAATTTTCTACCGACATAAACCCCCTAAAGGGGTTATCACCGCAATCCGTTACAATCAGCAAATTTAGTTTTTTAAAATTAAATAACCGTCTTAAATTCTCCAGGCAAAGAAATCTCCAAAAACTCCAAATCCTCTGAAAAATGAGTCAATCGACTTTTTCTATCAGGCGGCATCACAAAAGCATCCCCTAAATTTAAAGTATGTTCTCCTTCATCGACTACTGCTAAAGTTAAGCTGCCTTCCAAAATAAAAGTAAATAAAATATCCGTTGTATGGCTAGCCCATTTTGTGGGATTAAAATTTTCTAATGGTCGAATGATTTTTACATCGGCCAAACCATTAGTTGCGGCATTAATTCCTGTAGCTATAGCCTCAAAACCAGCAATTCGCCAAGGTTGCCAAGTAGCATTTTGTAGTTGATGATGACAAAAGGTTTGCCCACTAAAAACTCTATTTTGATTAATCGTTTTGGTTGGCAATTCTAAATCGTGATCAATCGTCGTAATGTGTTCCGCAGGCACACCAATTTCTATCACTTGTAAATTATCAGAAGATTCCAAGACTCTATGTCGAATTTCTGGTGGTTGTGTAACACAATCTCCTGCCCTTAAAATAAACGGCGGTCCTTGGTCTTCATACACCAGTTTCACCCAACCTCGATAGCAATAAATCAATTGAAAACCAATCGTGTGATAATGCACCATATCAGGCACAGGTCCACCAGTAGGAATGTGAATATGCGAAGCAATAATACTACCACCCAAACGGTCTGGAATCAAGTCTCGATACATCATACCCGCTCGACCAACTACCCAAGGTTCGCCGCCAGTTAGTCGCCTCGTTTCAAATTTATGTTGGGTTTTAGGGCGTTCTAGTTGGTAAGTTTTTGGATGTAATTCTATTTTTGTTCCGTTGGGAGCGATTAAGATATTTTGGGTAATTGAAAATTGCTCAGGTTCATCGGTTAGTATCCGAATATGACTGGCAGGGATTTGGGCATTTCGGTCTATTCTAAGTTCCAATCCATGCCCCGACATAATTGCTACTTGTGGGTCATCTGCTGGAAATATTTGGTCTAATCTAAAGCCTAGGTTTTGGAAGAAATTCATTTCTTCGGTGAGGTCTTTGGTTGGGAGGAGAAGTTGAGCTTGGGCTTTATTTTTTTCCATTTATAATAAATACTTATATCCACATCAAAAATGTACAAGTTTTCATCCGTGGAAGATATCCGTGGAAAATTAACTCCTGTTCGATTTCCACGGATAACTTCCACGGATGTTTTTTCCTAAATAAGTTTACTGTAGTTGTACCTTTTATTTATAATCCGTTACTAATCGACCAAATTCTTTAGCATCTTTATCGCATTCCCATTAGCAATCGCCTCCTTAGCCTCTGCGATACAATCCTTAATATCCACCGTTGGTTTAAAGCGCTGAATGGCAAAACCAGCATTAGCGCAAACAGCCATTTCTTGTGCAGTTGTTCCATTGCCACTTAAAATATCCGTTAAAATTTTAGCAGAATCCGCTATAGTATCGCCTCCTTTTAAGTCCTCAGGATTTAAGGTTTGCAAACCTAAATCTTCTGGACTAATCACGCCATCAAAATTATTAGACCGTATTTCAAATGGGCTAGTTAAAGAAATTTCATCATAAACATCCAAAGAATGTACCGTTGCATAATTAATGCCTATATCTTCAAAAACCGTTTTATATAAAGGCAATAAAGCAATCGAGAAAACACCCGTAAATTGATGATTTGGTCGAGCAGGATTTAATAAAGGCCCAAGCATGTTAAAGAAGGTTTTGACGGCTAATCCTCGTCTAATTGCCCCTACATGTCGCATAGCAGGATGGAATAAAGGCGCATGCATATAACAGAAATTTGCTCTGTCCAAAGAAGCTCGTAAAGTATCATAATCATTGGTCATTCTATAACCCAAATGCTCTAAGACATTGGACGACCCACAATTAGAAGAAACGCCAACATTCCCATGTTTCGCTACTTTATACCCTGCTCCTGCGACTACAAAAGAAGAAGTAGTAGAGATATTAAAAGTATCTTTTCCATCACCGCCTGTACCACATACATCAATGGCATCCATGTCTGTAATGTCGATATATAAGGCCAATTCTATCATGGCTTCTCTAAATCCTGCTAATTCCTCGCCTGTAATGGGGCGCATCTGATAACAGGTCAATAAAGCAGTCGTTTGATGTGGATTGACTTGCCCTTTGCCTACTGCGGTAAGAATAGCTTTTGCTCGTTTTTTATTTAGTTTTTCTCCTGTAAATAAATCGTTTAGGGTATCTTTTATATTTAACATTACGACGTCGGACATTTCTCTTTTAATTTAGTGTTCAATGTAATCAACTAAGCTAGTAAACGGGTAAAGTTATCAATTGTCTGATATAGTTGACAATAATTTTAATAAAATTCCAATTTGTATTGGCGAACTCTACGGAAAAGGAAAGTTTACTTGCGATGAAATTATTGCGTTTGGCAATTCCTAGGTCAGGTCTATTCTCGAAATCAAATAGATTATACTGATGTTACTTTGGCTAAGGTAGCAACTAGAAGTAAGGAGATTAAAGCTGATTTTAAGATTAAAAAAACAGGCGGCTATTTTACGGCATTTTACGGTGGAGTTAGAACAGTTGTAATCTAAACATTCTTTAAATTTAAAAGCAGTTACTTTCTAGAAAGTAACTGCTTTTTCTTATTTATCTTTAAGTTTATCTAAAATAGATAATGCTAAATCTTCAGATTTATCAAATCCTCTTCTAAATTTTTCCTTTTCTTTTTCAGTCATTTTATCAAAATCAACCTCTCTAAGTTCATAGAGTGTTTTTTTGATGGTCGTGATAACTTTATCTGTATTTACTTTTGGTTTTATCATAGCTATTTTTTTGATAATTTCTTTAAATAATTTATTTCATCCAAGATTTCATTTACATAATGCTCTAAACCTTTTTTACCAAGTCTTTCAAGAAATTCCTCTGTATAAAGATTGATTAAAGTTAGTTGTTGTTCCAAGTTTCTTTGTCTTTTTTTTATTTCTTTTTCGGTCATTCCCCGATTTGTTTTGTTGGTTTTAATTTAATCATTGTGTTTATACATTATAAAAATAGGCTTTTTCTACTAGAAATAAAACAATAGGCTTTCAAATGAGTCCATAAAGTTATTATGCTTACACATTTACTCTTTTACAGTCGCCATGAGATAAAAAGAAAAATCATTACAAATCCCCAATAACCCCATTCATCCACCGCCCCCGATTACTCAACCAATTCTTCAAATTAGCGACCTCCACATCATAATTATTTTTACCCTGTGCCCATTTGCCAAAATCTCTAGTTCTTGCACCTCGAATAATAAAAGCATATTCGTCAATATAGGTCAATAATTCAGGGAGTTGATTGGTTTGAAAAGTCGCCCATTCGGTTTTGAGTACCGATTTCATGGCAGGGTCTTCTAATAATCTGAAAAAGAATTTAGTGCCTTTAGCAACTGGGGGATTCCAAAATAAAGGTCTATTAAAACTACTAAAGTGTTCAAAAGAACCTTCGAAGGCAAAAGCCCAGTCAAAATCCCAGATTGGTCCCATGGTGTATTTCCCTGTATTCGTTTTATGGATATAAGTACTTTTTGGATGATTGATTTCTTCGTTACCCGTTAGCATATAAGCAATCAAATATTGGGCTACAGAAGTCGCATCCAAATAGTCTAAATAGTCATTATTTGGAAAACTGGCATCGGCAATTAATGCTTCCAATGCCTCAAATTCTTGTTTGATTTCCGTTTTTTTATTGGCGTCAATTTCTTTAGGATATTTGATGGTAACAGGCAGGCGGTAACTAGCAGATTGAAACTGATACGGTTCATCAAAATTGGTATCTAAGTTTAACAGTAGTCCATCTTTGCCGACATTGACTCGATTCTTTTTAACTTCTATTTGTTCGGTTAGCATAAAAGTCCCTAGGAATTCTCCGTTCAGCGTCACTTCAACAGGAATAATCGTATTCGTATAGGGCATGTTTAATAATTGCCCGATTTTCATACCTACCGCATTTAAAAGATGGGTGCCATCTAAAAAATTAGCCAATAAGACCCAGTCTTTTTCTGCTTTTAAGCCTAATATCTCCGCATCCTCGTCCAATTTAAATTTGTAAGATTTTTTTGGAAAGGTCCAAGTGGTGTTGCCTCGGCCTCGAATCTGTGCCCTACCTGTAAAGTCATTATACTTTGATTGTCCATCAATTGTAATTTGAGTGGGAACAAAATCTGTTTTGGAATTAATGCCTACTCGTCCGTCTGTAGTGATACTAACTTGCGGTAATTTATTATCCCAGACAACGCTAACTGTATAGTTTTTGGACGTACCTGTAGCTGATTTTAAGGTATAAGTAACCCCATTTCTAAAATCAACGGAACTACTTCCACTCACTTGTTGTACTTCGTTTATTTCTACGGATTGCGCATTAGTCGTAAAAGTTGGAATGGCATTGAAATAATAATGTTTTAGCCGACCATTTAGAACATTCGCCTGAATATCAAAAACGGCATCTGATTTTAAGTTTGGATTATTTTTTTGTTCAAATAGGAAAGATTCAAAGAATAAGACCCCCTCTTCTTGTTCGGCTGGCACAAGTGGTTCGTTTTTGGCACAGCCTAGTAGGCTTATAATGACAATTATTAAAAAGTAAAAAGAGTTATTTTTGGTAAACAGTCGAGGCATAGGTTGTGATTAATTTATTTTTCTAGGCTAAAGATAGCAAAGTATTAATACTTTTAAATTTTAGATTTATCATTTTCAATTTTCAATTTCTTTAATTTCCCTATCTTGCAACCTTATGCATAAAATCAACCTTAGAACACTCAATGTCGTCCAATATCGACAGCCTTTAAGAGAAGGTGGTTCGTTGCCTGCCATCGTGCAAGCGGACGATAATAACTTATACGTCCTCAAATTTAGAGGCTCTGGGCAAGGCAAAAAAACTTTGATTGCAGAACTAATTGGCGGCGAATTAGCAAGAGCCATTGGCTTAAATATGCCAGAATTGGTCTTGATGAATTTGGATGATTCTTTTAGTCGATTAGAATCTGATGAAGAAATTCAAGATTTATTAAAGTTTAGTGTCGGCTTAAACTTAGGCATGAGTTTTTTATCGAGTGCCATTACTTATGACCCATTGGTGTCTATTGCAGATGGAGAAACGGCTTCTAAAACGGTGCTATTAGACAGTATGATTACAAATATTGACCGAACTGCTAAGAACACCAATTTACTCAATTGGAATGATGAATTATGGTTGATAGACCACGGGGCTAGTTTATATTTTCATCATAACTGGGCAAATTGGAAAGCTTCCGTACCTCGTACTTTTCCGATGATAAAAAATCATGTATTATTGGAAAGAGCCGATAATTTAGTGCGAGCAGCAGCAGATATCAAAACTTTGCTCAATGAAAAAGTGATTCAACATATCGTTGCGACCATTCCTGAAGATTGGTTAACCGACAAATCAAGCGACTTAACGCCTGATGAAAGGCGAGCTGCTTATGTGACCTTTCTTTTAGCAAAGTTGAACAATATTGATTTATTAGCAAAAGAAGCCGCCGATGCCAGATAATATTATCTCTTACGAATATGCGATTATCCGAGTCGTGCCTAAAGTGGAGCGGGAAGAATTTATCAATGTTGGGGTGATTGTTTATGCCAAACAGAAAAGGTATTTAGGTATCAAATATCATATTGACGAGAAAAGATTGGCGGCATTTGGGACTCCTATTGATATTAAGTTAATTACCAATTATCTAAAGGCTTGGGAATTAGTTTGCCAAGGTAGTAAGAATGGGGGAGAAATTGGTAGCTTGGAAATGCACGTTCGATTTCGATGGTTAACTGCTAATCGAAGTTCTATTATTCAAAGTTCGGCTACGCATCCTGGGCTTTGTGAAGATCCCGAAAAAATCTTGGCGACTATTTTTGAAAAATATGTCCTTTAAAGTTTACCAATGGATTTAATTTCCCATCAGAAAAAGAAAGACTTAATTTTAGTAATAATTATTCGTTTGTAAAAAATGGTTTGCAATGAAAGTATATTCTATACAGCTGATTTTATGTTTCCTATTATCTACTTTTAGTAGTTATGGGCAAAGTACCACTTATCAAGAAAAAAAGGCAAAGAAAATAGCAGCAGGTTCTGTTTTTACAAAAATCATTAATCGGGAAGCACCCGCAACCATCGTCTATGAAGATGAAGACATTATTGCTTTTGTGCCTTTGCGCCTGCAAGCACCTGTCCATTTATTAATTGTTCCAAAAAAGGAAATTCCAACCATCAATGATATAGAAGAAGCGGATGCTTTGATGTTGGGTAAAATGTTTTTGGTGGCTAAAAAATTAGCAAAAGAAAAAGGTATTGCAGAAACAGGATATCGGCTATCTATGAATATTAATGAAGATGCAGGGCAATCTGTCTTTCATTTACACCTGCATCTAATGGGCGGAAAAAAATTGGGGCCGATGGTGACGCAAGAAGAAAAAGGAGAGGAATAGTATAAAATAAGCGCAACTTAAAAATGAAAAGAGAACTGTTAATAGAAGGATTCAATGAATTAGAAATAGCGGAACTTTCAAAATCTGAAGAATTTCAAGCAATTGTATTTTCAGATGAACCAGTAATATTTAAAGCTGGGACAAGTGAAATCTTAGGGCAATTAAAAAAAGGGGACACTAAATTAGAAATTACTTTTTCACATATAACTGGAGGAGGAGAAGGAGTGCTTTTAAAATTGATGAATTTATTTAGACAGTTTGCCAAAAAAGACCAAAAAAAGAAAATTATTTGGATAGTTCATGCAGTTGATTGTCCAAAACCAAATCCAAAACTTCCAAGAATATTAGCAATGAAGGGTTTCGAAATCGTGGAAGACCCCATAGACGGGAAGGTGTATAAGAAAATGGAGTTTTTAAAATGATAAGAGGGGTAAAATAGTATAATCAACATTCCACATTCTCGTTATTTTCATCAAAATCATAGCATTAAAAATCAATTAAAATTGAAAGAATTCCTCTCTAAAATACATCAGATAGAAAATGTTATCTTAGAGGAATATATCTCCCATTGGACGCCCTATACCTTACCTAGAAAGACAATAATGACGGCCCCTGGCGATACCCAAAAATATTGGTATTATGTCCTCGAAGGCATTCAAAAATCCTATTATTTAAAGGAGGGCAAACAACATGTTATTGCCTTTACTTATACCCCTTCCTTTACAGGTATTCCTGAATCTTTTTTTATCCAAGCACCTTCCAAATATTATTTAGAAACGATTACGGATAGTAGATTCTTGCGCATTTCTTTTGAGCAGCATCAACAATTAATGCAAGAACATCGAGCCATTGAAACGCTATTTCGCAAAGCAACCGAGCATCTATTAATTGGGGTATTGGAACGATATTATGAATTGATGGCTTTTGATATAGCGACTCGATTTAAATCTTTTACTAGTAGAAGTCCCCATTTATTAAATATGGTATCTCATAAAGATTTGGCTTCCTATTTGCGGATTGATGCGACTAATTTTAGTAAATTGATAAACAATACACGGATTTAAAAGAATGATGAACTATAAATGATAAACGATGAATTCGTAAATTGGAAAAGATAAGTCACACTATGGTAAAATGCATGGCAACTTAGGAGAGTCGTGTTACCGTCGCAATGCAAAAGTAACCCGACTCCTGAGTCGTAATTTTTTTTAATTCACCCATAATTTCCACTATACCGCAATATAAGTAACAGCCTTTTACCTCATTCTTTTTTGATTTTTTTAGAATCTTGGTTTATACCAAGAATAAGATAAATGATAGTGCCGACTTTTGTGTAAAAAATTAATCGTTATGAAAAATTGGATAGCACAAATAGACGAAACTACAACCATATTTCAAGCATCATTCGGCACATTGACCGAAAAAGAATTGAATTGGAAACCCAATCCAGCAACTTGGAGCATTGCCCAAAACATAGACCATCTAATCACTATCAATCAAACTTACTTTCCTATTTTAATGGCTTTAAAAACGGAAAAATATCAGCCTCATTTTATGACAAAAATAGGTTTTTTGACTTCTTTTTTGGGCAATATGCTACTTAAAGCAGTAGAACCTACCAATAAGAAAAAAATCAAAACCTTTCCAATTTGGGAGCCTGCTACTAGTCAAATTTCGGGAGATATTTTAGCCCGTTTTGCAAAACATCAAGGACAATTAAAACAGGAAATTACCGCCGCAAAAGTATTCGTAGAGAAAGGAACAGTTATTTCCTCTCCCGCTAACAAATACATTGTCTATAAACTAGCAACTGCTTTTGATATTATGGTGATGCATGAAAAACGGCATTTGGAGCAAGCTAAAGCGTTATTACTTAAATTAAAAGAAGTGTAGTTTTTTTTACCCTTTTGCTAAGTATTGTTTGGGTGTTACGCCCATCAATTTTTTAAAGGATTTATTAAAGGTAGTTTTTGAATTAAAACCAACTTCTTGTGCCAAGCCAAAAAAGGTCATACTCTTACCTTGTTCAGATTGAGCCAACTTGATAAATTCCATAATGCGATAATAATTGATATACTCAAAGAAATTCATGCCAATGCGTTCGTTGAGTAAGCGAGCTAATTCTGGATTACTTACACCTACCATTTCTGCTAATTCTGCTTTTAATAGTTTATTATTAAGGTAAGGCTTCTTTGCAACCATGAGATTATCTAGTGTTTCTTTTAGTCGATTTAGGTCAACAGTACTTAGTTTAGATTGGGCATATTTTTGTAGGACTTCCATAGGCTTTTGCCTAAATAAATCTGGTTCGTTTATGCTATAAAACGCAATAAAGAGGATGATAAAGGCAATACTTAACCAAATAGCTGGTCGAGCTTTTATTTCTAATAATTCATATCCAGAAATATTAAGCAAATAGATAATCGTCCAAACAAATAAACAACTCCCAATAGCTATTAGAAAATTGAAAAAGAATTGCGTTTTTATGGTATAACTTAGCTCATTAAGGAGCTGTTTTCTAAATTGTAAAAATTCATAGAGACTCATAGCCCAATAAGTAATATTAAATGCTAGGCCAAAACCAACAACAATATTTACCACCCTGTATAATTCTCCACTTTTCACTCTGGCACTCAATACTTCATCCGTAGAAAGCATAAAATAAAAAACAATAAACAAAATATAGCATAACCCAGGAATATAATGCACTAAATCTACATAGGAAAAACGTTTGCCTAATAAAGAAGACCTTGTGAAAAGATAGACCGTAGCACCAAATAGGAGAATAGAAAACTCAGAAAAAGAAATCAATCTAGGATTTGGCCCAAAGATGTCCGATAAATACAAAATACGCCCACTCAAACCAATTAATAGCACAAAGACTAAAAAAGCGATATAGCCATTGATGCTTTTCCTGTTCTTCGCAGAAAAAAGATAAATGATTAGTAAAAATACACTTTGAAAAAAGCCAAAATAAACAAGCTGATTTAGTAAGGTTTGCATAAATAATATTGAGTAAGACCGTACAAATAGTTAGTGCACGAAGAAGACACAAAGCACACAAAGTACTTATTCTTTCCTAAATTTTAACGCTTAGTGACCTCTGTGTCTTCTTCGTGCACTCTGTGTCCAAATCTATTTTGTTTACTAATGAACGGAAGGGTATAGTTATTAATCGTTACCCTATTTTAACAAAAACTGATTAACATGTTTGACCCCCTCCTGTTTCATTTTAATATTTGCTTGATAAAAAGCATCAAAGGTAGCTTTATCTTTCCATTCGGTAATCACTAAATAATCAGGTTGATAGTAATAACCAAAAGGCGATTTACCATCCATTAATTCTACTACGGTTTTACCACCCAATTTTTTAGTCTTTTTCGCTAAAGTTTTTTTAAACTTGTTAAAATCACCCATATCTTTTTGCCAATAAGCTGTTGCCACCGTTACCTTATCTTTATTAATCTGAAAAGAAATATCTGTGGGCATTTCATAATAGGTCAAATTAAAAATAGACCAAAGCGCCCGACGTTGTTCGTGAAAATCAGGCACTTCTTTTTCAATATCTACAAGAAATGCTTCTCGTTTCTCTAAACTTCCCCATTTTCCAAAAGCGAAAACTTCTGGCTGAATATTCCCTTGCGTATATTCTGCAATTGCGTATCCCGGTAAAGGCTGATAACTCAGTTTCATAGCCACGGGAAAAGCGGTATTTTTATACTTGTCAAAAAGTGCCTCGTTGTCAGGTTGATTACTTAACAAGAGTATATCTAGTACTTCCCCTTTTTTGAAGTCAAAGGATTTAATACTTGATTGTCCCATCAAGGAAATTTGCATTAAACTAAGAAAGCATACAGTCGCTAATAAATGTAAAAATTTCATAAATTATTTTTATAAATTAAGAAGGTTAACAGCAACAAAACTATTAGCAACGATAGAAAATGTAAAGAAAAAAGAGGCTCGAAAGGTGCAGATACGGTACTTGTACCTATTACTAGACATGAATAGGAGGAAATAAGGCCTATAAGGCTTGAAAGCAAGCTTGTACAGCTTGTTTATAGATTTCTCCAATTAGAATTTCTATTTTCTAATTGGCGCTTCGGAGATAGTTTGTTCAAAATTTAAAATATTATTTCCCTATTTTTTAAAGGATATAAGTATGTCGAAATGGGGCACAACTCACAGGATTGTGCCCCATTTCGTTCAAAATTCGGGGTAAAAAATACTTATACCCTCATAACGCTGAACAAGCTACTTAGGAGAGTATTTGAATACAGTAATAACTTGGATTACTAGCCCGAATAGTCGATTATTATTCCTACTCGGACAAGATGCCCAAGCTACTTAAAATCATAGGTGATGCTAAGTTATCGCCGCCCGAATCTTATACACTGGCCTATCCCAAGCCTTCGTTTCCATCACCTTTTTAATCAATTGCACCACCTTATAAATATCCCGAAACCGCAAGTACATAGGCGTAATACCAAAACGTAAAATATCAGGTGTTCTAAAATCAGCAACGACGCCTTCTTTTTTAATCGCTTGATAAATCCCATGTCCTTCTTCGTGACTGTAAGCGACGTGACCTGCTCGTTTTTCGTCTTCTGTTGGGCTTGCCAAAGTAAAACCAAACTCCCCACATTCTTGCGCCATCAAATCCATAAATAATTGGCTTAATAGCAATGCTTTTTGTCTTAAGTCTTTAATAGACGTCTGCGCAAATAAGTCAATGCCATTTTCTAAAGCAGCCATTCCTAATATACCAGGCGTACCACAACGGAAACGAGCAATATCGGGTGCTGGTGTATAATCATCTGTAAAGGCAAAAGGGTCTTGATGCCCCATCCAACCAGAAAGAATAGACAAAGCCTTGGATTGATGTCTTTTAGCTACATAAATAAATGCAGGCGCGCCGGGGCCACCGTTTAAAAATTTATAGCCACAGCCTACTGCAAAGTCTGCTTGGCATTCATTTAAAGCAACTTCTATTGAGCCAACGCTATGACTTAAATCCCATACTACTAAAACACCCTTTTCGGATGCTTTTTGGGTAATAGCTTTCATGTCTTTAATCGCTGCCGTTTTATAATGTACGTGCGGTAATAATAAGACCGCTACTTCTTCTGTAAGATTATCTAAAATGGCTTCAGGTTCAACTGTTTTAGTTACCAATTTTCCATCTGCAAAAGCAGAAATTCCTTGCATCATATATATATCTGTCGGGAAATTTCTTTTTTCTGCCAACATGATTCTTCGACCTTTATTCATATAAATAGCCGCACATAATGCTTTATAAATATTAACGGAAGTGGTGTCGCCCACAATTACTTCGCCATCTGCTGCGCCAATCAATGAGGCAATTTTATTACCCACTCTAATCGGAGAATCAAACCATCCTGCATTTGACCAAGAAGCAATCATGCCATCACCCCATTCTTGTTGAACAGTTGCTAGTAGTCTTTTTTTAGTACTTTTTGGTAATGGCCCTAACGAATTACCGTCCATATTGATTTTGCCTTTTGGTAGGTAAAATGCTTTTCGAAGGTGGGCTAAAGGGTCTTTTTTATCTAATTTTTGGCAGTAGGATTTTATAATTTTGGTCATAAATTAGTTACTATAACTTAGGCATCATGTCTATATAGGCTAGTTGAAAATGAACCATTTTCTAAATCTTTATCCATGATTTAGCAAATCAGGATTTTCGGCAAGCCTACTAAACATTACTAGAAGTAATTTTAAAAAATCCCAAAGATATATATAAAAGATTTATTTTACTTCCTCAAAAACAGCAATAATTTCCAAAGCAGCAGTCTGCAATTCTTCCATCGTAATAACCAAAGGCGGTGCTAACCGAAAGGCATTCGGGCAAGACAAAAACCAAAAGGTAATTAAGCCCTTTTCTAAACAGCGTTCAACTATTTTTTGCACGATTGCTGCGTTCTCCATTTCAATAGCAAAATATAAACCTCGAAAACGAATTTCTTTAACTAACGGGTGTTTAATTAAAATATCGTGCAATAATTGCCCTTTTTCATTGGCTTCGGCTATTAAATTGGTCGATAGTAAATATTTTAATCCAGCATAAGCACCAGCACAAATCAAGGGATGCCCACCAAAAGTAGTGATATGTCCAAGTATTGGGTCGAAAGTAAATTGTGCCATATTTTCTCTCGAACTGACTAAGGCTCCAATCGGTAAACCTGCTCCTAAGGCTTTTCCCAAAGTCAAAATATCGGGCACGACCTTATAATATTCAAATGCCCATAGTGTTCCAGCTCGCCCCATGCCCGCTTGCACTTCATCAAAAATCAATAATGCCCCTACCCTATCGCATTGGTCTCTTAACGCCGTTAAATATTTTTGTTCAGGCATTCGGATACCAGCATCGCCTTGAATCGTTTCGACAATTACGGCCGCACAAGATTCATCAATAGTGGTTAGCTCTTCGTAATTATTTAAATGAATAAAATCTATTTGTGGCAATAAAGGTTGGAAAGCGGTCTTTTTATATTCATTACCACTCACCGATAATGAACCGTGTGTACTACCATGATAAGCACCTCGAAAAGAGATAATTCTTCGTCTGCCCGTTACTCGTTTGGCTAATTTTAAAGCGGCTTCATTGGCCTCTGTACCAGAATTAACGAAATAACAAGTATCTAATTGAGTAGGTAAAGTACTCGCTAATAATTCACCTAATTGAACTTGGGCATCTTGTCGAAATTCTCCATACACCATAACGTGTAAATGGCGGTCGATTTGTGCTTTCAAAGCATCATTGACGACTTTATTTCCATGCCCTAAGGCAGAAACACCTAAACCCGAAATCAAGTCTAAGTAGCCTTTGCCATTTTTATCATAAATGTATAGTCCTTCTGCATGAGCAACGTCTATGCCCATCATATAAGGGTTGGTTTGGGCAAGGTTATTTTTTAGGTAAAATTTAGAGGAATCCATTCTTTTTTAATTTTCAATTGAAAATTACTGCTTGTAATACCGAAAGCTTTCGGTACGGTGAAACTGTCCCAGAGGGACAAAATATCGGTAGAAAATGATGTGTTCCCGAATCAAAAATGTGCCTTTAGGTACATCATGTATCACATTTCGTACCTAAAGGCACGGTAAAATTAGGGTAAATCTCCATTTTCTACCGACATAAAACCCCTAAAGGGGTTAATATTTGGAATCACCCTAATCCGTTATAATCAGGAAAATTACAAAACTATTATTCTTCAGTCGGCACTACAGAAGGTGCTTCCCATCGTCGATAACCAACAGGCGAACTCTCCGCAGTTTTAACCGCTTTTCCACCTCTATTTTTATCATAAATCATGGCAGCCGTCATAATCAAACTAGTACCAATAATGGTATATAATAAAATACCCGGTTCAAATCCAGCAATTTCTGCTTCTTTTGGAATGGCATAAAAAAGTAAAATAGTAATCAACCCTCTCGGTGCAATAAACAATTGAGGTAAAATATCTGAGCCGATAAAAAACCGTAAAATGATATAACGGATGGCATAAATAGATAAAATAATCAAGCCACTAATTAAAGCAACTTCCATATTTGCCAACGAAGATAAGACGATAGTAATACCAAAAATTACAAAGAAAAAAGTTCTAATGACAAAAGCCGTTTCCATCGTGATGACATGCAAGCCTTCGTAAATATGGTGTGCTTCTTTATAATTGAGGTATTTCTTTAGTGGTCCAAAGAAGAATAATTTCATATTGGCAATCAATAAACCAAAAATGAGAATCATTAATAAAGAAGAAAGATGCTGTAACTTTCCTAAAGAATAAAATAATAGTAAGACAGCTATTAATAAAAATAACTTGACATGGCTCTTAATATTTTGAAAAATTAAAACAATTAAATAACTAATAATCAAGGAGATAATAATCGTCAAGAAAATATTAAAGAAAAACTCCCCAGAACCATGTGTCCCTTCTTGCGCTTCCAATTGTCCAGCTAAATAATAAAAGAGCATAATCCCCATAATATCAGAAAAAGTACTTTCATAAATATGAAATTCTTTTTTGTCAGGTCGTAAACCGCCTACACTTGGGATAATAATAGCACTCGATAGTATGGACAAAGTGGTGGCATATAACCAAGCAGAAACACTGGTCATCCCAGGTACAAAATGTTGTAAAATCATTGCCGCTGCCCAAGCAGAAGCAATTAAACCAATAAAGGCAATCAACATAGATTTGGCAATAGGCAATAGTTTTTCTCGCTTCAATTCTAGTTCTAAAGCTGCCTCCAATACAATCATGATTAAACCAACCGTACCTAATATTGGTAAGATGGAATTAAAATCAAATCCATCCAGTTTGTCTGCTAAGGCAATATTTGCCACGATTCCCAGTATAATGAGCATTAAAACCGAAGGAATACTTGTTTTTTTAGCAACTTCTCCAAAAACAAAAGAAATAATAATGACCGCCGATGCTGCAATAATTAGCGCATAGGTCGAAGCTGCTCCGACTAAAAATGGTAAAGTTGAAAAAATATCCATACTATGAATTTTATTTAGATTTTGGGATAAACCCTCTGCTAAGTAAGCGGGCGGACATAATTATTCGGATAATAATTGTTGAATTGCTTGATTGCTATATTGTTGTATGACAATGTGTTATGATAACAATAAAACAATTTTAACAATATAACAATTTTGTCCGACCACTTATTTATTTATACATTAACCAATTTACACTGATAGCCCCATTCTTTAATCAAGGCAATCAATTCATGCAAATGGCTTTCTTCTTTAATTAATATTTTAGCATCTATTTGATTTTCTACCGCTTCATCCTGAAACAATTCAGGTTTGTGATGCCAATCTACATAAGGCGCTGTCGCAAATAAATCTAATAAATGTAAGCGATGATTATTGAAAGTCGCTGTATTTTCTTTAGGTGTTAAAGCTAAGTGATAAAACCCACCAATTTTTTCTCCAGATATTAACGTATATCCATTTTCCAACAACCGATTATAGCTCAAATGATGCAATCCTTCGCCTGTCTGCAAATGCATTTTAACTCGCCCCATTTTAGTTACAATTCCTTGTAGATTAGTTGTTTGCAGTTTTATTCCCTCTACAATATGATTGTCAAAATGAATCCACCGACCGCTAATATAACTCCGTAAATAAGACCAACTGCCTATTATTAGAAAAATAATCATAGAACCATGTAACCAAGGGTTAATCCAGACAAATACGCCAGCTAAGGTCACTATCGCCAATAATTCAAATACAACAAATACTTTTCTAAATACTTCTCTAAACTGATTTTGATAACGCCCAGAAAAAGAACTATGCTTGGTGAGTTGTTGAATTTCAAATAAGACAAAATAGATAGCTGCTAAAAATAGCGCTACCAATAAAAATTCCCACCAACTGATCTGATTAAAAAATTGTTCTACCACATCTGGTTGTTCTATCACATCGACTCGTTCTACCACGCCTGTTTGGTCAGTCGTATCTTTTTGTTCCATCATAAATTATTTTAATGCTTCTCGATGATATTTCAAATAGCCTTTATCTTCTAATAAATGACCTAGTTCGTTGACTAACACTTCATTAATCTCTAACCATCCATCTAACTGTCTGCGCAACAAACCAATACCTATCAAGCGTTGTAAAATAGGTGCGTATTTATCCGTAAAAGCAGGGCCAAAGATTCTTCTTAAACGGTATTCATTGGTGCGTTTTTCTATCATAATGGCAGCTAAAAGAATCGCTACATCAGGGTTTAAAAAATCGGGTAAACCAAAAGTAAAGCCACCAATATGTTGGACACGGTCTTCATCAATTCTAACGGTTGCACAAGACCAACGATTTAAAGCTTCTCCTATATTACCGCCTGATAAACGATATATTCTATCTATCAATCGCTTAAATTCATTTGCAGATAAAGGTTCCCCGTCTATGTTGGTTAATTTTTTGTGGGTCGCACCATGTCGAATCATAATAGCCTCTCGAATTTCTTCTAGTGACATTTTGTCCACATTAATTTCTGCTTGAAAAACCTTACTTGTTTCGTGAAATAAATTTAGATGTGTGTTCAACCAATTACTCATAGAAACTAAAAAGAACAAACGATTTGAATTGCCATCAATAAATTTTCGAAGGGTGCGTACATTTTGGCTTAAGGGTAAATCTTTATCCCACCATAATTCTAAATCATCTATCCAAATTAAAGGAGGTCCTTTATCAGTTGTATATTTTTTAATAAATGCTAAAGCAGGTTCTAAGTTAAAACCTGTTGTCATTCGTCGCCCATTCAATTTAATCAAAGTATTGGGCGCTAATCGAATCGTGTTATTATTAAAAAACTGGGTGGCAATTAACTCTCCTAGAATCGTCTTTCCAGAAAAACGCTCTCCTGTAATAACCGCAGCTCCTCTATAATTCGCTTTCCAATTATCAATTAATTTTTTTACATGTGCTAACTCTCGTTGACGACCAACTGCAAAGGATTCTCCAATAAAACCTTTCGTCAAAAAAATACTCGCATAATTACTATTATTATCATCCCCTGTTCGACTTTGAATCAATCGTACTATTTTTTCGGCATCACTTAACGCATCTTCTTGTGCAACAGTAGCTCGTAGGTTTTGTAAACGTTGCCATTGTCCATTAATCCATTTGCCAATACGATTTTGTATTCGATTTTGTCTTTTTCTAAATTGATTTAAAGTAGCTTCTTGAAGCGGTATTGGCAAAAATGCTCGATTCGGCTCATAGATAGCCGATACATTAAAGATATATGCTAACCGATGGTGTATTTCCGACCTTAAGGAGACCAAGCTACTAGCTGCTTGTTCCGAATTTTTATAAAAAGTATTTAATGGTTGGCAGATAGTCGCTTTATCTACATCTACTTTTCTCCCTTCTTTTTCATCCGCATCTAATAAAATAGCTCGATTTTTAATATTAATCAAAGCCATTTTTAGCCCATTATGCGTATTTTCTGTCAATTCCCAAACCTCATACAAAAGGGGTAGTATCTCCGCATCCAACCATTGTTTAGAGCTTCGCTTAAAAGTCAAATCTTTAATTTCTACCATACCACCGTTTGCATTAACAGGCGTATCCATTCTAGGAACCAGCTCATTAATCCGATGTTCTAAAGCATCCGTAAATACATTAAAATGATTCGGCAAGCTGATGCCTGCTTCTAAATCTTCTAAATGCTTGATGATTTTAGATAACTTAGGAATTTGTTCCTGCTCAATTTCCTCAATCGTCTGATTCGCTATAGTTTGTACGTTGGCAATTTCGGCTTGGCAGAAATTTTCGGTTTTTCGCACCAATGCTTCAATTTCATTAAAATTAGAAGCCACATTTAATAAAACCCTATAATCTTTTTGTAGCCTTAGGCATTGGTCTGCCATAGCTAATAATTGCTGCTTATAAACGAGCCAAGGATTTTGTTGTAATTGCCATTGAGCAAGGTGTTTGGTCTTCTTTTTTAATGGAATATTTAGCCCCCTTTCTACATCTCCTTTAAAATCATAAATCGCTTTTTCTAATGTTTCTTGAGAAGCTAAATTTAAGTTACGTAAAGCAACAGAGGTGGTCAATCCATCAATTTTAATAATTTGTCCTTTCTGCTGTTGGAATAAAATATCTCTCCATAATATCAAAAAGTCCTTTGCTAAATTCGACCACTCAAAATTCATCCAATTATATTCAAATTGTTGTTGCTCCGTCAATTCAGCAGTATTTCCTGTCAATTCTTGATAACAGAAATCGCCTATTTTAACCAAAGCATTCCCAATAGAGCTAGCTTCGTTAGCCATCACTTCAAGATTTATGGGCAAATTTTTAGCTTCCCAAGTCTGTTGGATACTTTGTTGGAGTATTTGTTCAAAGTTGGATAATAGGTCTGATAGTTGCTTCATTAATTCGAATTACAGATGGAGGATTAATTAAAATCCTACTTAAATTTGTTTAAAAGTGTTTAGACGACAATCTGTTCAATCATTCAGCGGCTAAATTAAGCAAATCTATGGTTTTTTAGATAAAGACTTCTTTTTTGGAGATAGTCACTTGTTTTCTTAGCTTATTTTTGGTCAAAAAAAAACTAAATTAACAACTCATACAAAGGGTGGAACGTACGCAGAGATTTAATAATGAAGAAGTTAAATTCTAAGCGAACTCAGCGGGATTATTTTTGTCAAACTATTGACCAAATAATTCACTCTTGAGCATATTTTTCCAAATCACCTAAATATTCTTACTCTACATTTAGTAACTCGTTACAATAGTTAGTATTTTGTGGTCTATTTTCTCTTATTTTCAATAGCGCAAATCAACAAACAATTATGAAGCAATTATTTAGCTTAAAAAATAAAGTGGCGATTGTCACGGGTGGTGGAAAAGGGATTGGGGAAAGCATTTGTAAAATCTTTGCTCAACAAGGAGCAATTGTGCATATTTTAGATATTGATAAAGACAACGGTTTGCGAGTCAGTATGCAAATTAGAAATGAAAAAGGAACCGCTTTCTTTCATCATATTGATTTAACGAAGCATAAAAAATTGGGCAAGTTATTCAAACAAATTTATAAAAAGGAAGGGAGTTTGGATATTTTAGTGAATAATGCAGGGATTGCACATATTGGCAATGTAGAAAAAACAACACCAGATGATTTAGATAAATTATATGCAGTCAACGTCAAAAGTGTTTATAGTTGCTTGCATTACGGGGTTAAGTATATGAAAAAATCTGGTGGTGGTTCTATTGTCAATTTAGCGTCTATTGCTTCCGTTATTGGCTTGGCAGATAGATTCGCTTACTCTGCTACGAAAGGAGCTATTTATACGATGACTTTTTCTATTGCGAAAGATTACATACAAGATCGTATTCGCTGCAATGCGGTTGGGCCTGCTAGAGTACATACGCCTTTTGTGGACGGCTATTTAAAACAACATTATCCTGGTAAAGAAAAAGAAATGTTTGAGGTGTTATCTAAAACGCAACCCATGGGTCGAATGGGTAAACCTGATGAAATCGCTCAATTGATTACTTATTTGTGTTCAGATGAGGCGGGTTTTGTAACGGGTAGTTTTTACCCTATTGATGGTGGGTTTTTGACACTTAATACTTGATTTTTTTTACAAGCTAGATAGGGCGATTAGGTGATTTTTTAACACATAGTCACAGTAGTATTTACACATAGTTCGTAAAGACTATGTTCACTATGTGTTAAAAAATGAATAGTTAACTGATTTTCATCATTTATCTAACGCTCCCATAAGCTCCTGAGCAGCCTCATTTTCTGGCCACAGCCGTAATGCTTCCGTTAAAGCTTTCCTCGCCGATGCGGATTCCTTTTTTGCCAAATACGCTTTACCCAATAAGGTATAAGTATTAGAAAAAAAGCCGTGTTCTTTCTCGCTTAAAGCCAATATTTTCAAACCATCCTCAACTTTTCCAGTTTTCAAAAGTTGGTCAGCGACTCCATTAATACCCTCAGGAGAAACGAAATAATTGAAATAAAAATTGGATTGCTTTTTCAGGTCTTTATATTGTTGAATAGTTTTTTCAACACCAATTTTCGCTATCGAAGTATTTAGAAAATCTTTAATAGCAACAACTGGTTTATTTAAATCCTTATCTCCTCTTAATATCTTTTCTAAATAATGGGTGGAGATACCAAATAAGGCGTCTTGTCCATCTTTTGGGCTGACAGAAGTTCCACTTAAAACCCCAACTAATTTCCCTTCCGCATCTATTAAGGGAGAACCACTTGCGCCGCCAATATTAACGCCTTTATTTTCCTGAGAAAAAATAATCCGATTGCCTTTCACCCCCAATACGGTCGCAGTTTCAATAATACAATCCTCACTTTTATAGGGACAGCCCGTAAAATAAATAGCTTCTCCTACTTTCAAAGGCGTAAATCTTGGGGTCAAGGCTTTAATATTCGGAGAGTGGTATTTAGTCGCAAAAACAATCCAATCTCTAAGTTGAATGGAGGCCTTGTCAAACCCAAGTACTTCCTCCTTATCTTCATTTAGCAATTGACCTATCACAACAGAGTCCGTCTTATTATTTTTGGGATGCATGATCCACTTTTCTAAATGCGCATTAGGACTGACGCCTTTCATCCCTTTTGGGTTGGCAATCATTAGGACGTGCTTAGCCGTAGCTGCAAGCACTCCCTGTTTGGTATCAATCAAAAAGCCTGTTCCAGCATAGGTAAAAGAAGGATGAATATATTGTTGGTCATTTTCATACCAAACTTCATTTATTAAAGCAATATTGGATAAATCTGGTGGTGTATTTTTTATTGCTTTAGTATCGAGTTGTTTAGTACATCCTACTAAGGAAACAAAAATAAAAACAATAAAAAAATAGAAAAAGAAAGGTTGGCTGGCTTTGCGCATTATTGAATTTTAAACTATCTAAAAAAGAACGCAAACTAGACAATCCGTTAATATAATGCTTAAAACCAGTAGATTTTAACAGGTTTTTTACAACTATTGGCCAATTTTCACAAGTCGCTAGAAAATCAGGGACTAAGCCAATTCTAATCGTCGATATTGCGTAGGAGAAATCCCTGCATTCTTAGAAAACAGTCGAGAGAAATAAGCAGGGTCTTCAAAACCTAATTCAAAAGCAATTTCTCTGACCGTTTTATTGGAGAATTTCAACTGTTTTTTAGCTTCTAAGACGAGTCTGTCTTTGATAATTTGAGAAGGACTTGGATATTCTAGGGCTTGCAGGCGTTTAGCCAAAGATTTAGGCGCAACAAATAATTTTTCTGCATACAATTTTATTTTTTCTTCTTTTTCTTCTTTTTCTTCTTTTTAGGAATCTGATTATTCGCATCAGGAAAAACAATCTTTGGTTTCACCTTTGCCGCTTCTTCTGGCGTCATCCAACCGTAAGCAATGATAATCAAGACATCGCCAACTTGCGCTTTTCGAGCTGCTGCACCATTCAAACAAATAATACCAGAGCCTCTTTCGCCGATAATGGTGTAGGTCTCAAAACGTTCGCCATTATTATTATTGACAATTTGGACTCTTTCCCCTTCATAAAATCCTGCGGCGTCCATTAAATCTTCATCAATGGTAATACTACCCACATAATTTAATTGTGCCTCTGTAACTTTAACTTGGTGTATTTTTCCTCGAAATCGCTGTATTAACATAGTATTTTAGATTAATTATTGACAAAAAATTGAAATAAAAACAAAACCCGTCTAATTGAGCAAAGTTTATGAAACACAAACTAATTTTATCCCTAGAAAACTAGTAAGTCTGCATTTTATAAACGAATTTGTGGCCCATTAAGTCACTATTTTATAATTTAAGTACTCGGACACATTTATTAATGGTTTTTAGAACTATCTTTTTCCGTTATTTTTCCTTAAAAAATAATTCAAGAGCTACGGCTATTAAAGGATTTTTAAAGAAAAACTATCGAAAAAATCTTAGCCCTAAAATTCCACGAATAATTATGTCCGATTACTTAGTATCCGCAAAAGTACTATTTAGACCTAAACAAAATCAATGTCTTATTTAAAATACACCTTTTTCTTAGCAATAATCGGGCTAATTGCAGCTTGTAGTTCTAATCAGAAAGAAGCAAAAACTGAAAAAGAAATGCCTAAAGAACAAGTTACCACTCCCACTCCAAACACCAATTATAGCACCCATAATGTACCATGGAGTGAAATTAGTAGTTTTGATAAAGTAGATTTCGATTATTTAGTGCCTTATGGCGAAGCAGAATTGCAAATTGGGGAATTAAGAACGCCGCTAAGTCAAGATACTTTTCCATTAGTCATTTTTATTCATGGTGGTTGCTGGATGTCTGCTTATAATCTAGACCATGTTTCCACCGTTTGTGCGGATTTAGTAAAAGAAGGATATGCCGTATGGACACCAGAATATCGGAGAGTGGGCAATGAAGGAGGTGGTTATCCGAATACTTTTAAAGACATCCAAGAAAGTGTAGATTTTGCTAGAACCTTAGCGGATATCTATCCTCTGGATTTAGAGAATGTGGTTGTCATGGGGCATTCCGCAGGTGGACATTTAGCATTGTGGCTAGCTACACAGCAAAATTTAGCTAAAAATAGTCGTTTATACAATCCAAATCCATTGCCTTTAAAAGGCGTTATTTCTTTGGCGGGTATTACAGACCTCACTGCTTATGATAAGATTGGCAATGATTGTAGCACGGCTGTTGTTAAATTAATGGGTGGTTCGGCTACTGAAATGGAATCTAGATATTATAAAGGCAGTCCAATTAATTTATTGCCAACTAATATACCGATTCGTTTGATTCATGGTGATAAAGACAATATTGTGCCGATAAGTCAAAGTGAAGCTTTTGCTAAAAAAGCCAAGGCTAAAGGCGATGATGTAAAAGTTTTGACGATTGAAGGCGGTGGGCATTTTGATATGGCTTCGCCTTATTCTGCAGCTTGGAAAGTGATTAAGGAAGAATTGGCTAGTTTGGTTGATTAAATTATTAATTCGAGTTGCGAGTTGCGGGTTCATAGACGAGTAGAATTGGAGCATTAAACGTCCAAAATCTAATTAGTTTCTCCGAATTCAGCTAAAATTGTATATAACCCGCAACACGAAACTCGTAACCCGCAACTTTAATTATTAAACGTGACACAACACCCGCTACATCAAGAATTAGCCATATTAGCCAATCAACTCGAAGGTGAATTACACTTCGATAGTCTTATGCGAACGCTGTATGCAACAGATGCCTCCGCCTATCAGGAAATGCCCCTAGCCGTTGCTTTGCCCAAAACGGATACAGATATTAAAGCCTTAATTGCTTTTGCAAGCAAGCATCAAACCTCCATCATTCCAAGAACAGCAGGTACTTCTTTGGCAGGGCAATGTGTGGGAGATGGAATAGTAGTCGATGTTTCCAAATATTTTACCAAAATCATTGAATTCAACAAAGAAGAAGGCTGGGTTCGAGTACAGCCTGGGGTAGTTCGAGATGAATTAAATCATTTTCTAAAACCGCATGGTTACTTTTTTAGTCCCATTACTTCTACTGCCAATCGAGCCATGATTGGGGGCATGGTAGGGAATAATTCTAGTGGCACGACCTCTATTGTGTATGGCACAACAAGGGAACATGTATTGGAATTAAAAACCATTTTAAGTGATGGTTCAGAAGCTGTTTTTAAGGAAATAGATATAGCTACTTTTGACAAGAAGAAAGCACAAGATAATTTAGAAGGACAGATTTATCAGCATATTTATGAAGAATTAAGTCAAGCCCAAATCCAAAAAAATATCCTTACTAATTTTCCAAAAGCTTCTATTCATAGACGAAATACAGGCTATGCGGTTGATTATTTATTAAAGATGAAGCCGTTTGAAGAAGGGGCATCTAATTTCAATTTCTGTAAATTACTCTGTGGTTCTGAAGGGACTTTAGCTTTTACAACCGAAATAAAAATTCACGTAGACCCTTTACCAGCACCTTATGATATTGTAGTAGCCGCTCATTTTGAGTCAATTAATGACAGTATGAAAGCGACTCAATTTGCCATGAAACATACGCCGAGTGCTTGTGAATTGATGGATAAAATCATCTTAGATTGTACTAAAGATAATATCGAACAAAGCAAAAATCGCTTTTTTATAGAAGGCGACCCTGAAGGCGTGTTGATGATAGAATTTAGAGGGCAAAATGCAGCAGCAGCAGAAGCCAAAGCAGATGCTTTAATTGCTGATTTAAAAGCAAAGAACTTAGGTTTTGCCTTTCCAAAAGTCTATCCACCCAATACTAAAAAAGTATGGACTTTGCGAAGTGCTGGTTTGGGCTTATTATCCAATATTTCAGGGGATAAAAAAGCAACGACTTGTATTGAAGATACCGCAGTTGCTTTAGAAGATTTAGCCGATTATATCAGCGATTTTGAGGAGATGTTAGCTGGTTATGGGCAGAAAAGTATTTATTATGCCCATGCTGGAGCAGGAGAAATTCATTTACGTCCCATTCTAAATTTAAAAACAGCAGAAGGAAATGAACAATTCAGGGCAATTTCTTTGGACTCTGCCAAATTAGTCAAAAAATACCAAGGGTCATTAAGTGGGGAACATGGCGATGGTCGATTAAGAGGTGAATTTATTCCGATGATGGTTGGTGAGGCAAATTATGATTTATTCAAACGCATCAAAAACACTTGGGATAAGCATCATGTTTTTAATCCTAATAAAATTGTCAATGCCCCACCGATGAATACGGTGATGCGCTACGAACCGACTAAACCAACACCGAGTTTTGAGACGCTATTAGATTTTTCTGAAACAGGAGGGATTTTACAATTGGCCGAAAAATGTAATGGCTCGGGTGATTGTCGAAAGTTACCTTTATCAGGCGGAACGATGTGCCCAAGTTATATGGCAACTCGAAATGAAAAGGAAACCACTAGAGCACGAGCAAATACTTTACGGACTTTTCTTACGGAAAATACCAAGACCAATCCATTTGACCATGAAGAAATTAAGGAAGTCATGGATTTATGTATTTCCTGCAAAGGTTGTTCGTCAGAATGTCCTTCCAATGTAGATATGTCTAGTTTAAAAGCAGAATTTTTGCACCAATATTATCAAACTAATGGAATACCATTACGAGCCAAGGCTTTTGCTAACATTAATAAACTGAATGGTTTAGGGGCAATTATTCCGAGTGTATCCAATTTCTTTTTGAATAATGGTTTGACAGGTGGTTTAATGAAAAAAGTATTAGGCGTTGCGCCCAAAAGATCATTGCCGACTATCCAAAAAACAAGCTTGCGGAAATGGTATCAACAGCACTACCCTACCCTAGCTATTAAAGAGGAATTCAAAGGGCAAGTCTACTTATTTTGTGATGAATTCACCAATTATAATGATACGCCAATTGGTATCAAAGCCATCAAATTATTGACTCGTTTAGGCTATGCGATAAAAATGGTCGAGCATCCAGAAAGTGGTCGAGCCGCATTGTCTAAAGGCGTATTGCCAATGGCACAAAAAGTAGCTATTGAGAATGTTGCTATTTTCAGTTCACTTATTTCTAGTAACACGCCTTTAATTGGTATTGAACCTTCCGCTATCCTAAGTTTTAGAGATGAATATCCTCGTTTAGTCGCTGAAAAAAATAAGCAAAAGGCAAAAAAATTAGCTAAAAATGTCTTATTAGTTGATGAATTCATAGCCAATGAAATTAAAAATGGCAACATCACCGCAGCATCCTTTACGAAAGCAACCAAACAAGTTTTATTACATGGGCATTGTCACCAAAAAGCGTTGTCTAGTGTCGATAATTCTGCTTGGTTACTAGGTTTACCCGAAAATTATTCGGTGGAAGTTATTCCTTCTGGTTGTTGTGGTATGGCAGGTTCTTTTGGCTATGAAAAAGAGCATTATGAGGTGAGTATGCAGATTGGGGAATTGGTTTTATTTCCTGCTGTTCGACAAGCAAAAGCAAATGTTATTATTGCTGCACCAGGCACTAGTTGTCGGCATCAGATTTCGGATGGGACTGGGCGGAAGGGGCTGCATCCGGTGGAGGTTTTGTATGATGCGTTAATTTAATGAAACTGTTTCCATAATACTTATTCATCTTTCATCATTTATAGTTCATCATTATCCAATAACCATCCTGTTAATCCTGTATAATCTTGTCATCCTGTAGTGATGTTCCCCTTCTCCGAAAGCATAATAGCCACAGGTTTAGTCCGCTCAAACTGAGACAAAATAATAATCATAATGACCGTAATCGGCACACTTAAAATCATCCCTGTAATTCCCCACATTGCGCCCCAAATAGATAAGGATAGAATGGTCACTAAAGGACTAATATTCATAGAACTGCCCATTAATTTAGGTTCTAAAAAGTTACCGACTAATAATTGAATAACACCAACAATAGATAATACGAGGATACTTGGCAGGAATTCCCCAAATTGAAATAAACAAAAAATCGCTGGAAAAACGGTGCCAACTAAAGAACCAATCGTTGGAATAAAATTGAGTATAAAAATCAAAAATGCCCAAAATTCAGGAGCATCCACACCAATCATCCAAAGTGCGATATAACTTAAAATCCCTGTCACTAAACTCACCAACGTTTTCAAACGAAGGTAGTTAGAAACCGAACCGCCAATTTTTTCTAAAAGCTTGTCTACTTGCTCATTTTGGTCTTTCCCCACAAAAATTGCTTGTAATTTAGGTCTAAAATTATCTTCTTCTAATAAGACAAAAACGGCATATAAAAGTATCATAAACGCATTGCTAATAATATCCGTAAAAGAGGCAAATAAGGAACGTAAAATCGAACCGAATTGAAGATTGCCTGAATAGTCTTTTAGCTTTGCGGCTACATCTATTTTTAATAAATTATCCAATTGCCCAATAATCGCATCGACATTCGGTTGATATTTATCTAAAGATTGAACCAAGTAATTGATATTGCTAGTGATAATATTAGAGACAAAGGAAAGGACGGTGATAATTAAAACAAGCGAAAGGATATGTTTTGACCAATTAGGTAAATATTGCTTGACAAAAGGAATTTTATCTAAGGCATTTTTAATTTCTCTGCCAATAAACCAAAGTAACATGCCTAAAATAAAAGGCACTAAAATACTTTGTCCATAGATAAGCAGGAATATAGTAGACAAGATGATGATAAAAACAGCAGCGGTTTTTTGTAGATTCATGTTGTGTGTAGTTAACTTTCGAATTGGGGAAATCCAGCTCTTACCTAGTTGAATTGCTACAAATGTAATAAATAAAGTTTAGACTGACTTTAGGTCATCCTGTAAAAAATAGATAACCTGATTTTTGACAATTTGTCTTGAAAATTTTAACATCCGTTGTCCTTTAATTATCCGTTGTATAAATTCTACAGCGGATAATTAAAGGACAACGGATGATTATCTATTTCATGTCTGATGCGCTATTAATTTCTTAATATCATTACTTTCTTCGTTTCTTGATAATCGGCAGAATAAAAATGGACAAAATAAATACCTTCATTGATGGTCGCTATATCTAAAGAAGTACGTTTATTGCCTTTAGAGATTATGCTAGAAGCAATTAATTGTCCAGTTACATCTGTCAATTTGATGGCGGTATCCTCCTCTAAAGACGATTCGATTAGCACCTTCATAAAATGACTAGCAGGGTTGGGAAAAACAGAGAAGGGTTTTGGTGTAAATCCAAAGATTTCAGTTGTAAACAGGTTATTACAAGTAGCACTTCCTTTATCATAAACCCCTCCGACATTATAGATTTTTTGTTCAGTAAGGTCAAAAATAGAAAGGTCAAGCTTAGCGTTATTCCCCCAAGTACAATTTGGACAAGTTGCTTGTACATTATCAATATAAATATTATAAAGGTCTTCTTTATCAATTAATTCCACTTTTTCTGCACAATTTTTCGCATTCCTGAAAGTAACCAAAATAACCTCTTCTGTCGTTTTAGTAGGTTGATGTGGTTCTCCATCAAGCAGGCCAATGAAAAAATAATCTTTATCTTCTGCCATTTCAGGGCTAGCAACAATATCAATATTTTCATTCCATATTCCATTGTGACTAATCATATCTGTCAATTCAAAACTTCCTGTTGGCGCAGAAAAAGAAATTTGTCCCGAACCGATAACATAGTTTTCCATATCAATATTTGGCTTCCAAAATACCGTGTATAGTCCAGTATCATCTAGAGATATTTTAAATTCAAAAAGGTCTGATTGTTCAGATTGGGAAAAGGCTGGGATAGCAAAAAGAAAAGCTAAAAAGAAGGTCAATCTTATTTTCATTTTTTAATTTTTTTTGGGGAGTATTAAGGAAAAGGTGGAAGAAGGGGAAGAGAAGGGATAATATTGTTACAAATTCAAAAATTATTCCAAGTGTTGTTAAAATAATCTATTACCTTTAACTTAATGTTCAATTCCAATTAATTTAACCAATACAACTCGATACATGAAAAAATTATTACCCTTCTTTATGCTATTTATTACCCTAAATCTTATGGCGCAAGATTTGGTTATTAATGAATTTTTAGCTTCCAATGATGCTATCATTGCCGACCAAGATGGCGAATTTGGGGATTGGATAGAATTATATAATAATGGAACTGCTCCTATTAATTTAGCAGGATATGCGCTCTCTGACGATGCAGAAAACTTAGCACAATGGGCTTTTCCAGCAGGTACAAACATTCCTGCCAAAGGCTATTTAATCATCTGGGCAGATAATGACGAAGACCAAGCTGGGTTGCATGCCAATTTTAAATTATCAAGTGGTGGAGAAACGATTTATCTAACCAATACAGCAGGTGCTTTTGTGGATACCATCGAGTATAAAGACCAAACAACAGATATTTCTTTTGGCAGAATTCCTAACGGAACAGGTGATTTTCAAGTCATGAAACCCACTTTTAATGCAGAGAATAATGCCGATAGTGATGGTGATGGCATTAATGCCAATGACGATTGTAATGATGCCGATGCGACTATAGGGGCAAAACAAGCCGCAGGCACAGCTTGCAATGATGGCATTAATGTGACCCAAGATGACCAAATTCAATCCGATGGTTGTACTTGCGCAGGTATTATGCCAGCATCCAACGGTTTGGTCATCAATGAAATCATGGCATCGAATAGTGAAACGATGGCAGACCAAGATGGCGAATTTGAAGATTGGATAGAGTTGTATAATAATGGTTCAGTTTCTATTGATTTAGAAGGATATTATTTGTCTGATAATATTAATAATCTAATGAAATGGACATTTCCAGCAGGCACATCTATAGCTGCTAATGGTTATGTTACCGTATGGGCAGATGAAGATGGTATGCAATTGGGCTTACATGCCAATTTCAAATTAGCCGCTTCCGCAGAATCTGTTTATTTAGTCAACCCAGCAGGAGAATTGATAGACCAAATTAATTATATCGACCAGAAAAAGGATGTTGGTTTGGGTAGAAACCCGAATGGAACAGGGGATTTTCAGAAAATCATTCCTACGTTTAATGCGCAAAATAGCATGACGACTAGTACAGAAATATTGGCAACAGAACAAATTGGATTAACCGCCAGTCCAAATCCTGCGAGTCAATATTTCAATTTAAGGATCAATGAATTAACAAGCAAAAACAGAGCTGTAGTGATTTATAATTTAGCAGGGAAAGCAGTTTATGAAGCGACTGTTTTGAGAAATGTACAAATTGATGTCAGTCAATGGACATCAGGGATATATATTATTCAAGTTGGTAGTAGCCATTTGAAAATGGTAGTTAGGTAATGCTACTCTTAATCCTACAAATGTTCAATCGGTAAGCTATTCTGATGATTTCGACTATTTCTGTAGCGGTAATCTAATTACTAACTTCTTTTATCTTCTATTAGTAAATATGGTTTATTCCTAACCAATCTTTTTGTAACTTACCTTAAATTTAATTCCAAGAAACTATAAATTCTTATACCATGAGAAATATCATTTTGTTAGGCTTCGTTTGTCTAACATTTTTTGCTTGCCCCCTAAATCAACCGTCCGATTCCACCAATAACCTTACCTCTTCTGATCAGCCAGCCATTTTTTCCAATGTGATTAAAATTCCGAAAGGTTATAAAAAATTGGCAGAAGTAAATGGCGATTTAGATAAAGACAGTATTGATGAAAAAGTATTTGTATTTGATACGCCAGAAGAAGGAGATTTAGGTACTATTAGAGAAGTCCGTATTTATCTGAAAGGCATAAAAGGTTGGAAGTTATGGCATAAAGCTAGAAATGCAGTTTTATCAAGTCAACATGGCGGCATAATGGGCGATCCATTTCAAGATTTAAAGATAGAAAGAGGCTGCATCGTTATCAATCATTCTGGAGGAAGTCGACAAAAATGGGCGTATACCCATCGTTATAGATATCAAAAAGGAGATTGGAAATTGATTGGTGCGACTGCAGTTGCAAATGATCCTTGCAAGGAAATAGAAACATTTGACTATAACTTATCTTCAGGCAAAGTCAATTACCAAAAAGAGTATGAAAATTGTGAAACAGAAGAGCCCACAATCACTAAAACAGATAAAGCAACCTTTGTTTATAAGCGGTCATTTTTGCCAAATATGGGGCAATTTTCTTTTGAAAAGATTTATGCTATTTCTCCAAAAACAGGAAAGTGTGTACCAGAAGTGGCGTGTTTTAATTATAAGGCTAAAAATAAAGATATTAGTGGATTGTCAGGCGTTTATACTTTAGGTGGACATGATGAATCTTGGGTATTATTACTCCAACCACAAGATAATCGGTTAGCAGCTACTTTTATGGAAATTGATGGCATGTTACCTCCAGATGATCAACTACCAATTTTTATAAAAAACAAGGCAGGACGGGTTTTGCACCAATTTGAGATTGACTTTTCAGCGAATACTTTCCAATCAGAATTGGGACATGGTTTCTTTTTAAATACTTCTGATGGAGAATTAGTAACCTTTTTAGAAAAAGAAAGCCATGTGGATGATAAATTGACTTTGACAAAGAATCATTCGTTGGATTATTTGATTGAGTAATTCCTAATCCAGTAGGCAGTAAAAAGTTTACAATTTGAAGTTTGCAGTTGGTACAGTTTCTTAACAACTAACTGATTGCAAAGAATAACAACTATTACTTAATTCAAGTTGCAGAGAACTGAAATGAACTAGATAAAGAAGCATAAAGTTAAATATACCGCAAATTATTCTTGCTGCAACGTCTTCACATCCGCAATCAATTGCCGAATAGCCGCCTTATTTAAGCCATTATAAATGCCTCGAATATGGCGATTTCTGTCCACCAAAACAAAATTTTCGGTATGCAAAAAATCATCGGGGTCTTTTTCCAAGCCTAAATCTTCTTCTACAAAATAAGCATTTCTGCCAAGATCATAAATATGGTCTCTATCGCCTGTAACTAAATGCCATTTATCGTCTACTACATCTTTATCGGTCGCATAATTTTTTAAAACGGAAACCGAATCAAATTCAGGCGTAACGGAGTGAGACAACAATAAAACATCCGCATCTTCGATAAAGGCATCCTGAATGACGCCCATATTCTTCGTCATTTTGGGACAAATACCAGGACAAGCAGTAAAGAAAAAATCTGCTATATATATTTTATTGGTAAAGGTCTTTTCGGTAATTGTTCGACCATTTTGATTAGTCAGCTTAAATGGAGTAATCTGATGGAAATTAACTAAACTATCGTTATTGTCGTCTAACCAATAAGGCGTAAAGGTTGCCTCTTTATAAAAAGGTAAAGCCGCAACTCTACTCTCTTTATTCGTCGACTTTTGGCAACTAATACTAAAAACACAAAGAAATATTAGCCCGTAAATCAAGCTAAATCTCGAATTTAAAGCCGCAACTCGCAACCCGTAACTGGTAACTGGCAACTCACAATTCGAATCAATGACCTGAATATTGTACCACTTCTTCTTCCAATTCATAACAAAGTCCTGCTCTTTTTAAGCCAAAAATACGTCCGTTTTTAGCTTCATAATTATTATAAATTTTACCATTTTCTCGCCATGCTTGTTGTATGCCTTCTTCTTTTCCATTGACAATATTGATGGATTTAAATAGTTGACCACTTTTATACCATTGCTTTTGATTGCCGTGTGTGACGCCCATCTGATGAATAGATTCAGAACGCAAAACACCCGTTTTCCACCAAGTTTTAGAGGTTCCCTCTTTTCGACCTTTTTCGTAATGCGCTTCAAAACTCAATGTTCCATCAGGATACCATTTTTGATAAACACCTTGTTTTTTGCCTTTCCAATACCCAATTTTTTCTACCAACTCCCCATTAGGGTAATAAGCAATAGAATACCCCGAAAAGGGTTGTCCCAAATGATAAAATAGCCCCTTATTTGCATGAAGCACTAAACTATCTTTTAAAATTTCTTTTTTAGGAACAAGAATAGTCATTTCTGCTACCATTTCTTTTCGTTCTAGGTCACCACAACTTAAGAAGCCAATAAAAAGCAAGTTTAGTAAGACCAATCGCCAATAGCATAATACCAGTTGTGAGCTACGAGTAAAACTCGCAACCCGCAACCCGCAACTCGTCTTAATTAATCCGATTCGGAGTTCCTTGATAATCTTCTGGAAATAAAATATAGTAGGCATTTAAATATAATTCGTTTTGGATATGGTAATGGTACTCTTCAGTTGTAGTATGCTGCGTAGTACTTGTGTGCCCCCCTGAAACATCTAAATCTGTTGGATAAGTGGCTGTAGCAGCACATTTTCGGCCATACAGAAAAAAGCCATCTGAAATAATACCAATCAATTTATCATCGTCATCAGACCAAGCTTTTGGTTCTAAATGGTAATGATAAGATTGAGGTCCTGTATGTGCAGCGGTATAATCTAAAGAACCAACTGCGTTATCCAATGGTACGTTGGGTCCTTCTTCATCATTATAAATAACAGAACCACTAACCGCTAAACCAATGGCTCCTAGACCAGTTGAAGAACTACTTGATGCTTTGGTTGGGCTGGCAGGAACTCTTAGTGTATAAGAACCATTAAAATTATCAATATTCCCCGGCGCCATTTTTTCGGCAGAAGTAACCGTTGGGGCTACATATAAAGGATGGTCATTCGACCAGTAAGGAGAAGTATGATTGGGTAAGCCGTCCGTTTCAATAACGACTTCATCGCCATCTAGCATAATCGTATAACTCTCCTCGTCAAATTCGGCAAAAGCATTATGCAATTCAGTAGGAGTAGTTGGATTTTCCTCTTCCATTTCGTTGTCTGTACTATCGGAATCGCCACAAGCAAAAAGAAGTATTACTAAGCTAAAAGTCAAAAGGGATAATTTCTTAAAATTCATTTTAAATTAGTTTTTGATTAAATATTACCCTTTAGACCATCTCTTTTTAAGAATCCTTCGGATGATGCAGCCTTTTTTCTGACTGAGGTAGAATCCTTTTTAACATTCTTGTCATAAACTTTTCAAAATCAGCATATTGATCTGCTCTTAAAAAATCTTTAATTTCTTTAAAATGCTGATAAGTAACTTTGATTTTTTGGCTTTCTAATTGTTCATAAGTGGTTAAGACATTAGCCTCCTTCACTTGCGCTGAACTAGTTACCAATTGATTAAAATAAGTGTGTAATATTTCCTTTTGTTTTAGCTTAATCTCTGTTATCAACTGTTTATGTTTTTGTGCAGAAGCTAAAAATTCGGTGTGTTGCTTATCATCTAAGTTTAAAGTATCCATGGCTCGCATTCCTCCGTGAAAGGGTGGTTGCCTTATCATAAAAAAAGCCAATACCAATAAATTCAACCCTAATAAGCCCCAAGTTGTATATTTATAAAATTGTAAGCTTTTCATCAATCGTAAAGTTTAAAATCGGTGATCAAAGAAGTAGACGATTCCATTTCTACTAAATCCACATTGCCACTATTCTGCAAATAATGATTCAAAACAGAAATATTCAGCATCAGCATAATAGCGGCTGCGGCGGCTACCAATCTTATCCGATTCATTGGAATAATATGTCCTTCCATCTCATAAATCTGTCGTTCAATATTTACCAATAAATCCATCTTCGGTTTTGCCCTTTGACTACCTTGCGTACTATTCAATATTTTATTTATCCTTTTATCTACATTTTTCTGCATTGTCATTATTTTCTATTTTGACAACAAATTTCTACTTTTCCTTCGGTCAAGTTAAACGTTTTTTCAATTTCGTTCTTAAATTTTTCTTCGCTCTCTGTAATAATGACTCTATCGCCTTTAAAGTCGTGTCCATAATAGTTGCCACTTCTTGTCGAGGCAAACCTTCAATCAAACTTAAGATAAAAGCAGTTTGTTGACTAGCAGGCAAGGTTTTAATTTCAGCAAATAATAGTTTGGCATCCTCCTTTTTCTCTAATAAAATACCGGGATGGTCAAAATCAGGAATGGTTGTCTCGGCACTACCTAATTTAAAAAAAGAGAAACGGTTCTTCTTTTTTACTACATTTAAAGCAGTATTCACCGTAATTCGATAAATCCAAGTACTCACCTTTGATGTCCCTTTAAATTTAAGGGCATTTTGATGGATTTTCAAAAAGACATCCTGTGTGATTTCCTCCGCATCTGCTTCATTTTGTACGTAACTAATTGCTGTATTATAAACACGTTCCTCAAATAGAGCATAAAACTGCCTAAAGGCAATTTTATCTCCTTCCGCAATCAATTGTATTAAATTAAAATCTTGGTCCAACACTTCCTTTTTTTGTAAAACTAGTCATCAATACCTCTTTAAGGAATAAATTTGCCAAATGTACTCATATCTTTAAGATAATTCTATCTTTTCCGTATCATTGCCATTCATTCAATCATCAATATAAAACCAATAAAAAATGGTCCACGGAACACATAATGCCCTACCTGACAAACGCAATGAAAATATAAAAATTTATGTCAACGGAGAATTATTCCCTCGAAATGAAGCCAAAATATCTGTCTTTGATAGCGGTTATTTAGTGGGTGATGGAATATGGGAAGCCTTACGATTACATGATGGTGTACTCGTTCATTTGAAAGAACATTTAGATAGACTGTGGCAAGGTGCAGCAACGGTAGGAATGGATTTAAAGATGACCAAAGCTGAATTAGTCGAAAAAATCTGGATGGTTTTAAAGGCAAATGAGATGCACGATAATGTGCATTGTCGATTTATGGTTACTAGAGGAATTAAGAAAACACCTTCTCAAGATCCACGTTTAACTATCAGCGGACCTAACTTAGTCATTATTGCAGAACATAAAGCCGCTTCTCCTAAAAGTAAAGAAAATGGCGTCACCCTTTTTACCAGTACTATTCGCCGAGGTTCACCAGCTTATTTAGACCCACGCTTAAATTGTCATAGCAAATTGCATGAAGTGATGGCTTTGGTACAAGCAATTGAAGCAGGCTGTGACGAAGCATTAATGCTCGACATCCACGGTTTTGTATCGACTTGTAATGCCACCAATTTTTTTATGATTAAGAATGGCGAAGTGTGGACTTCTACTGGTCAGTATTGTATGAATGGTATTACGAGAGGTACGATTATCAAAATTTGCAAAGAAAAAAGCGTACCTGTTTTTGAAAAGAATTTCTCCTTATTTGATTTATATGGTGCAGATGAAGCTTTTGTTACTGGCACTTTCGGTGGATTAACACCTGTTACAAAAATAGATGGTCGGGTAATTGGGCCTGGAAAATACGGTGAATTGAGTCGTCAATTAAGTAAATGGTATGAGGAAGATATTTTAAAAGAAGTAGCAGCAGTTAAGGCTGGGCAAGCACCTTATTAGTAGCTTACTGTTGCGATGTTACCATGTTGCGTTGTTGCGATGTTCTAGCGTACAACATGGCAACATGGTAACATCGCAACTTAAATGGTACAACTATCCTTGCTGTAATTCTACCCCCATTTTTTCAGGCACTAATAATTTCAAAAATATCTTTTCATGAACATCTTTATAATTGACTAAGATGTCTTTTCCCTGTTTACTTTCATATTTTAGCACTAAAGTATTCGACTGGAAAGACTCCGTAATGGTGTATCGTTTTTTCCGCATTAATTCATTAAAAACGCTATTCGGTGCATTCTCCAATTGAATCTCTTGTTCAATTAAGATTGCATCTCCTTCCCAATAGTCGTATTGAAAATGCTGGTTTTCATCAATGTTTACAATGATTTTCCCTATATTCTCCTTAAGCGCAATCGTCTTATATAGGACTTTGGAATTTTTTGGATATTTAGCAGAAAGGCTTGCTGTTTCTTGCGCCATAACAAAAGTGCTAAGTAGCACAAAAAAAATAAGAAGGCAACTTTTTGTTAGTAAATGTACGTTCATAGTAAAGGTTTAAATAGTGCAATTAAACCTTGTCTTCCAGCTTATTAGCCTAGACATAGAGGGGATAATTAGCAAAATAAAATAATTAAGAATTATTTCTTTTACTGGAAACAAGTGTTTGTTCAGATAAATAGAGTGTTAAAAAAATAAGGGGAGATAAGTTGGAGAGGGAAACAACTATTAAGCGTTCAATTTAGCAAAAATTAAAGAAAAACACAATATAAAAGTAGAAAGAATGGCAGAAGGAATATAATTCCTTCCGCTCATTATCAAAATAGAGAGAATTAAGAGTGTTTCAATTATTGTGTAGAGAGATATAAATTTTAGTTTGTTAGCGTATTATAGCGATCAAAGATAATAAATTTTTCCTATAAATAGGAAGGTACTTTCTTTTAAATTAAGGCTAATGATCGCTTGACAAGCTTCACAATACACAGATTAAACCTAATATAACATTTTAAAGAAGATTTTTCACCGAAAAACAGCAACTCTTCCCATCTAAAATAAAATATCATAAGCATTGAAAATCAGGACAATTCTATCCATCTAAGCAACACTAAAAAAATAAACTATACATTTTTGTCCGTGGCACTAATGAATCCGTGGCAAATCAAAAATAACTAACCTAACTCATTTTTTATCTGTTACTAAATTAGGTGCGACTTAAAAATTGATGGAAACTAGGCAAGTATAATTGTTCCGTAAAGGTTAAATAATCGATATAAGCTTCATAAATGGCTATTTCTAGCTTTAAAATATCTAAAGCTCTTTCAGCATTCGTTTCTTTTTGAAGCAACAGCAATAATGGAGAATTATCCAACTGTTGAGCAAAATCAATCATTTTTTGACCTTGCTGAGCGAATTTATCTTTTGCGTAAGCCCATTCTGCTATCAATAAACGTAATTCACTCTTCCGCTCTTTTTCTTTATATTTACTTAGTTGCTTCTCAACTAATCTTTCTTGTTGCAACACCTCTTTTTCGATAGCAATTTCTTCCATTTTTAATTTCCTACCAGATGAAAAAGGTAATTGAAAGCCAGCTGTCAAGGAAATTTTTTCTTGTAATGCCTCCGTATGTGGTCCATTATATTCAATTTGAACAAAATCTAGCAATTTTTTTTGTTCCGCCTGTTCTATATCTTCCTCTCTTTCTATAATTAAATTATCTACATCATATTCGCGAGCTTGGAATTGAAACTGGTTAATAGAAGGTTTGTCAAGTCGATTAAGGATACTGTCGATGGGTAATAAATTTTCCCAATTCAACCAAAGTCCTTTAGCTTGCCATGATTGCAATAAAGCCGTTTCTTTAAAAATAGCTACTTCCAATTGAGTTATATCTTGCTGCACCTTAATCCAATCAGAAGGGGTTTTATCATCAGCAAAGGTTAATTTACTCCAGACCCGTTCCTTATCTTGTAAAATAATTAATAATTCCTCTTTAATCTTCAATTTTCTAAAAGTCTCATAAAAAGTCAAAACTTCGTCATAAGCAATTTCTATAAAATCCTTTTTCAGTAAGGTCTGTTGTAAATCTGCCTTTTTAAGATATAACTGATGCAAATTAGTTTGTGCCTGACGAATCTTAGGCGTATTGGGAGAGACTCTAAAAAGGTATCGTTGTCGGTTAAAATTAAATTCGTCTGTTTCTGTACGGATATCCATCCCATCAATCCAGCTAGCTTGAAAATTTTTCTTACTATAATTAATAGCTGGTGTATTATCTAATTGATGGACTCTTTCTTCGATATAAGTTTGGATATTAAAAGTCGTTTGAGCAAAGGCCTCATAAGCACCAATACACCATAAACTAAGTAGGAGGATGAAAGGATTAAAGGATGGAAGAATGGAAGAATGTCTATAAGAATCAATCATTGATACTATTAAGAATTATTAGTTGACTAATTATCAGTTAATTTCAACAAGTTAATATTGGATAAAAGATAGTACAGCAATCAAATATTTACTGCCTGCCGCCACTGCTAACTGCCTATTCTTTAACTTTTAAATCAACGATTGGTTTGCGATTAGTCTGTGGCGAAATACCTTCAGGTTGGTTGATGAATTCCAAAATAACCTTTTCTTTTTGAAGAAAATTATTCTCTTTAGGAATGCTAACCAAAATTTCTCGGCCATACGTTTTATAATCCTGTATTTTTCGAAGTCGTTCAGGTATTTCTACTATTCTTGAGCCCAATCCTGTAACCACACCATAGCAGAAAGTGGTCGCATCTTTAGAGGAGCGAATTAAAAAAGAATCTTTTATAGCAACATGTAATATCAAATCTTCCTGAACAAATCCTTTTACTAAGGATGGATTTGGTTCATAAAAAGAAATTAACGTTTTATAAGACGGTATATGTTCTGCCTCTTTACAATAAATATTTCCAATCACTCCATCAATCGGTGCTTTTAATTGAATATCAATTGTTTTATTAGCTACATCGAAAGCTTGTTCTGCTAGAAGTCGTTTAATTTCTGCTCGATATGGGCTTGTGCCAACACTAATTTCTTTTTCGATATTGGTTATTTCTTGGTCAAAAGACTCAATAGTTAACTGACTTTCTTTTTGTAAAGCGGCAATTTTTGCATCTATGATGGTATAATTTGGTTTATTGTTTTTTACACTTTTTAAATCTTTGTATAACGAGGCTTGAAATTTCTTTTCTTCTTGTAAACGTTGAATATCTGTCGCAATTTGTTCTAATTCCAAGCGTTTTTTAGTCCGAATTAATTTAATATCCCCTTCGTTCTCCGTTTTCCAAGATTGTTCTTTTGCCATTAATTCTTTAATCCTAAAAGGCTGATCTACTAATGTTTCTTTTGATTGAATTCGGTGCATTGCTAATAAAGGTTCGTCCTTTTTAACCATTTGCCCAGGGCTAACATGTATTTGATCAACAGCGACAGAATAATTAAAATTAATTTCTGTCTCTTTATTCTCTGCAAAACCATAGAAGGTTACAACCGTTTGGTGCATAGAACTATTCATCCTCCAAAGGAAAAGGCCTGCCAATAAAACAAAAAGGTAAAAAATATTAAAATATCTCACTTATAAGAGTTGTTGGTTATAAACAGTTACCTGTTGCCAGTTGCCTGTTGCCGTTTTAAACTTAAAGTACGCTTAAACTGGCAACGGGTAACTCACAACCGCATTACAATTTCACAGATTCCTTGCCAAATTTTAATCTTAAATCTCTCAAATCAGGTAATTTTTCTAGATCATCGGCAAAATTCATCATGTCACTGCTTTTTTTTAATCGAACCGAATAATTCAATTCCTTGAGGTTTTCTAATTCTGTTTCTTCAATTACATTTCCTGCGACATCTTTTATTTTTCCCGTTTTTCTCAAATTTAAAAAACGAATTTGTTGTAAAACGGTCTTTTCACAATAAACCTTCAAGATATTTCCTATTTTATCTTCTAAGCCACTATTAATAGGAATATCTATTTTTAAAGTCCCTGTCAATTCGTCTGTATTCGCCAAGGGAGAAAACCGCAAAAGGACTGCCGCTACACAAAAGCCAATCGTGCCAATGAAAGCAATCGTAAAGCCAAATACTCCACAAGCAATGCCTGTTGCTAAAGCAGCAAACATAAAGGACATATTCCGTGGATTATCCAAAACCGTTCTAAACCGTATAATTGCCAAAGCGCCCATCATACCTAATCCTCTAGCCAAAGAATCGCCAATCGCTTGCATGACGGTGGCTGCCACAATAGAAATCAGCACCATAGCTTGTAAAAAATGAACAGGTCGATGGATGGCTTTAGTCGTCAATTCATACGTCAGTACAATAAGGGAGGATAAGAAAAAAGCGCATAGAACCGTAATTAAAATACCTAGTGCAGTAGGGTTATCTGTATTATTATGAGTTAGTAAGAATTCAAACATAGATAGGCGTTAATAAACGGTTATGGCATATATAATTACTCCAAAATTAGCCAATTCCTAAGCAAATATTAAATTAATGTTAAGAAAATAAATTTATCTAAGTAATAGCTGTATATCTCCTATAAAATCATTCATAGAATAATGATCCAAAAGTTATAATACCACTGTATCAAAATGAATTATTTTAATCTTTCAGATAATTTTACTCAAAATAGTTGACAAATATATCGAATAGCTTGAGATTAAAGTAGCTTTAAAATAGTTAGACAATAGAAAATTAGAATTCCTTCGATTGGTACAGTGTTTATTTTTTAGGCACTAGTGTTTAACCAAATTTAAAAAAATTTAAGCTAAAGTCCATTTAGTTAAGTTCAGAATATTTTAAAATAAAAAAAATATTTTCCGAAAGAATTTTTATCCAAAGAAGAGTTTTATATTGCAACTTAAATAAATTTTTAATCAAAAATAAATATAGTGGATAGTTCAGAAGCAATGGGAAATATAGAAAGATACTCGCAAATGGCATTAGATGCGGTTGTCACTTTTTTACCGAACATTTTAATCGCCATAGGCATTTTAATTATTGGTTTTTGGGTGATTAAGAAAATCAATAAAGTAGCTCAGGCAGCCCTCAGTAAAACAGGGATTCCTCAAGAAATCACGTCCTTCTTTTCTTCTTTTTTAGACATTGCCATGAAGGCTGTTGTGGTATTATTAGCCGCAGGACGATTAGGTTTTGATGCCACTTCTTTAGTTGCCTTAGTAGCCGCAGCAGGTTTTGCCGTAGGTTTGGCCCTTCAAGGATTCTTAGGCAATTTTGCTTCGGGCATTACTATTGTCTTTTTCCGTCCTTATAAAGTAGGCGATTGGGTACAAATAGCTGACCAATTTGGAAAAGTAGAAGGCATTCAAATATTCAATACAACCTTGGTTAGTCCTGGTAAAAAAACCTTAATCATACCTAATGGTCAAGTTACAGATAATGTCATCACGAACTTTTCTACCAAAGGTCATATTCGATTAGAGTTGAATGTGACGATGCCTTATGCAGAGAGTTTTCCAAGGGTTAAAAAAATTATTCTAGAAGCATTAAGTGACGTGCCGAATATCGTCAATGAACCCGAACCAGAAGTAGGTATTGAGAGTTATGATAGCCATAATGTGGTATTAGCCATTCGACCTTTCATTCATCCAGATAATTATTGGAATGCGACCTATGATACTTTGGGCCGTATTAAAAAAGCATTTAGTGAGAATGGTATTCAAGTGGCTTATTCTGAAGGCGTTGAGTTAGGGCCAATTGGAGAATAAGTTGGAATAGATAGCTCGTTAATATTAGACACTCTGTGTAAAATTTGATTTTCTAATAAAAAACTAGAAGTCAGCCTATTTATTTGCCCAAATGCTCAGGCGAGCGGATTTCATAAACTATCAGAAAACAGAAACCATCATTTTATTAGCTAATGCTGTAATTCAGTAGAAATGTTTGGAGCAAGGGAAAATAGCTTTTTTCATCATCATTATTATTTTGCTAGCTACTAGCACTACCCTTTTTAGTATATAATTGATGTATCTACAATATTTTTAAGGTAAAGTATTAGTTAAAGTATTTTAAAAAATTATCTTCGCAGAAGTAACCGGTTTCAACAATAAACAAACACAAATTTAAAGCACACTTTTAGTGTTCTTATAAATCCTAAAATGAAATTTAAGAAAATTTCCTATTTATTATTATTCTTTATTTGTCTTAGCTCATTTATCAATAAAGAAACAACGCTCACCAAGCAACAAGAAATACAAATAACAAAAATTGCAGCAATTCAAAATCCCTACGAAAGAGCCATCAATTGGTCAATATATATTTATGAAACAAGCTCAAGTCATCCTAAAACAATAAGCCAACAATTAGCCATAGGAGAAAATTTATGGACCAATGATTTCGTTTGGAAGCAAGCAATTCTTTTATTAACCAAGGCTGAAATAGCAAAGGTACAAGGAGAATATACCCAAACTACTACTAATGTTTTAAAAGCTATTCAAATATTTGAAGCTAAGCAAAATCCTTCTTTAGTCGAAAAAAAACTACTATCCTTAGCTTATATTTCTTTTGCCAAATTTTCTAAATATACTAAAGACAAAGAAGGCTTAAGTTATGCTTATAAAGGATTAGAATTAGCTACCAGTATTAATTTTGCAACGGGTCGTGTTTTTGCACATAATCAAATAGGATTACTAGTTGGGTATTTCAGGAAAGATTATGAAGTGGCATTAGATCATTTTATGCAAGCTAAAGAATTATTAGCAGACCTTCCAAAAGAAGTATATGAATTTATTAATGATTTCATTCTTGGAAACATAGCTAAAGCTTGGTCTGATTTAGGAGATATAGAAAAAAGTATCGCTTATAAATTAAGTATATTAGAAGAAGGTAATCTTAATTTAGAATTATTATTAGGCACCAATAACAACCTCGGAACTAATTATTACGAATTAAAACAATACGATTTAGCCGAGAAACACCTTCAAAGGACGCTCGATTTAATGGAAGAACACAAAGTTTTTACCAACAAAGGCATTCCACTACTAAGAATGGGGCTTATTCAACTTGAAAAAGGAAATTTAATTGCTGCTACAACCTATGCCAATGCGATTGATAATTGGTTAATAAATCATAAATTCATAGGAAATTATCAAGTAAATTTTTATCAATTAAAAAGTAAAATAGCTAAGACAAATAAAGATTATGAACAAGCCATTTTTTGGATAGATAAAGCATCGAAGGAACAAGATTCCTTGAATAAAATGGCAGGTTTCAACAATTTAGTAAAGTTAGAGAAAAGCGCTAAACTCCGAGAGATTCAACAAGAACAATTACTTTTAGAGAAGGAGTTAGCTTTAAATAAAGCCATCATTTCTTCGCAAAACATCATCTTACTAGCTATCTCCTTTATTACTATTATATCTATCTGGTTTGGCATTTCTTTTTATACCAAAACAAAAGAATTAAGAGAAGCTTATAATTTTATACTTCAAAAGAATAACTCCTCCTCTCCTATTAATAGTATTCCGCTAGTTAAAGAAAAAAATGTTGATAATTCTACTATTCCTAAAACTATAGACGAGACGTTAAAACAAAAAATTCTACATGAATTAGATGTTCAAAAAATCTATCTTTCTCCAGATTTAACTTTAAAGAAATTTGCAGACCAATTATCCTCTAACACTAGCTATGTTTCTCAAACCATTAACGAAGGTTTTGGTAAAAACTTTAGCAGCCTTATCAATGAATATCGGGTAAAAGAAGTTTTGTATTTTTTTGAAGAAGGGCTACATCAACAATTCACAATAGAGTCACTTTATAAAAAAGCTGGTTTCAAATCGAAATCAGTCTTCCAAAAAGCATTTAAGAGTAGCACAGGAGTTACCGCAAGTCACTATCTAGGCCATATTTCATAAATATAGAAATAGTAAGATTATTTAAAATAAGTGAGTATCTAACCGATACTATAGAATTTCTCTTTAAAAAATCGGTTTTAAATCTAAATCGGTCTTCCAAAAAGCATTTGAAGCCAATATGGGTAAAGGGTTTTCTTATAAAAATCTCAGTACCTAAAAAATTAAGTCAAAGACTTGAAAAATATCGACTCGAAGATACAATCTTCGAATATCGGCTCCAAAGTTGGATAGAAATTCGATGCCGATGGTCGAAGTTTGCAACTTCGACCCAGTATTTTTCATGTTTTCAACATGATTTCCTGTAAAATCATTTTTATAAGAAAACCCTAAATATGGGTATTACAGTATCCTACTATCTAGAACATATTCCTAACAAATAACTACCTAATATACGACTCTTTTAATACGTCAAACAATAAAAATCAGTTAAATTAAACAAAAATAGGGAGTGATTTATAAATACAACCATATCTCATTTTGTAAAAATGATTGAACCTCCTACCTTTATAATATACTATGATTCACCATACAATACATAACTAAACTATTAAATAATAGTAGAATAATTTTATAATAAAAACTATTCTCATCATTTCAATATATCCAATCAAAGACATTGCACGCTTCCATATACAGCTTCTATGTAAATAGATAATACTGATAGTCAATAAACCTGGACGAGTAATTCAATTACTTGTGATAGAGAGAATCAAAGGCAAAATTCTATTGCAGACTGAATTTTAACAGGTTAATATATCATGT